>WNGQ01001198.1_pt1 | contig 63805 bp, 59 predicted proteins | sample 5407661 | NCBI WGS metagenome assembly WNGQ01 (sample SAMN13153382, study PRJNA577476) | soil metagenome | isolation source: 60 cm soil or saprolite under Garry oak tree replicate 2 | place: USA:California | collected 2016-06-15
GCGTTCGGTCCAGTCACCCTCGGTAAGGCAGTGCATCAGAAAAACGTCCATGTAGTCGGTGCCCAGCTCTTTGCGAAATCGGTCCAAGTCAGCGCGCATTCCGGCCGGATCGCGGGCCCATGATTTCGTCAGCACCGTGACTTTGTCGCGCTGCACATGTTTGAGCGCCTCAGCCACATGAGGATGACTGCCATAGGAGTCTGCGGCATCGAAGAATCGCAGTCCATGGTCGTAGCCATTCAAAAGCATCTCAGACAGCCCTTTTATTCCGAGAGCAGTCTGGTGTGAGTGGTGCCCAACACCCACGGTGCCGGTGCCCATCGCTAGGCGGCTGGTGCGGATCGCCGTATTGCCAAGCACGACCGTGTCCGACGCGCTGACTTTCTTCGTAAGCTCTGGCATGGCCAGCGTCCGGCCAGTCATTTTCGACGTTAGCCAAGTGGCACCGGCTCCGTAGGCTGCGATGGTGAGGAATTCTCTTCGCTTCATGGGAATCTCCTGGGCTGCAGCGTGTTAGACGTGCCGACAAGCTGTTTGGGATCGCTGGCGCGCCGGAAAAAGTATACTCGTCATTCTCACCCGGAGTTGCGCAATGCAGAAAGGCAGATCCTTTCGGCATGGGAAACCTCCTTAATTGGAGCCGAAATGGCTGTCCTTATACCCGCTCCAACTGCGCCACCGTGCGTTCGTTAACCACGTTCCCAGTATTCAGCGTTGAGGCCGGCTCGAAGAGCAGAATCCAGCATTCTTCTTCGGCTACGGGGCGGTGCTCAACTCTGCGCGGCACCACGATGAATTCGCCTTCTTCCAACCAAACATGGCGGTCGCGGAACTCCATGCGGAAGCGGCCTTTGACCACCAGAAACATTTCGTCTTCATTCTCGTGATGGTGGAAGACGAACTCGCCTTTCAGTTTGTCGAGTTTTACGTACTGACCGTTGAGTTCGGCGGCGATGTAGGGCTTCCAGTATTCGGAAATCTTCGCGAATTTCTCGGCGATGTTGACCTTGTCCATGATGCCTTCGTAGATGAAAATGTCAGGGAAAGGTCACAGACTTTGGAAATTGGGTGCAGCGAGCCTTCCAGGCCTGCGTTGGAGAGGCAGGAAAGCAATGGGCTTTAGCTCCTGCGGTACTTTCGCCCGGCGCCTGAGCGATCGGCAGCTGAAGCCCTCATCCATGTCACTTGGGAATGCGGGGCGGGAAGCTCCTGCTCGCCCCCGCGCTCTAATATATCTTGATATATATCCTAAATGTGATATATATCATGATATAGACCTAAAAAAGGATGATCCATGCCGCGCACCGCAAAATTGTTTCGTAATGGCCGGAGCCAAGCCGTGCGTCTGCCCGTGGAGTACCGCTTCGAGGGGGCCGAGGTTTTTGTTCGCCGCGATCCGGCTACCGGGGACGTCATCCTGTCGCGGCGGCCGGACTCCTGGAATGATTTCTTCGAATTGTTGAAGACGGTCGAGGTACCAGACCACTTCTTGTCAGATCGCAACGATACGCCTCCGCAGAAGCGGAAGCTTTTCTAATGGCCGTCCGCTATCTTCTGGATACAAATACCGCCAGCTATGTGATCAAGGGTAATTTCCCGCGAGTGCGAGAGCAATTAGTAGCGGTGCCCATGGCTGAGGTGGGAATTTCGGTCATTACAGAGGCTGAGTTGCTTTTCGGCCTCGCCCGCCTGCCTCAGGCGGTGTCGCTGAGGGTCGCCGTTGAGGAGTTTCTGCTTCGGCTCAACGTGCTGCGGTGGGATTCGGTAGGGGCTAAGCACTACACCCAGCTACGCGCGGTTTTAGAGAAGAGAGGGCAGCCGATGGGCAACTTGGACATGATGATCGCCGCTCATGCTCTCGCCGTCGGGGCTGTGCTGGTCACTGGCGACCGAGTCTTCCGTCGAGTTGCAGGTCTCAAGATCGAGGACTGGAGCAAACCCGCCTGAGACTTCAGGCAGGCCGGACGAGCGAAAACGCCCGTCTCTTCACAACCAATTCGCAAAGAGCCGCCAGCTTGCGCTGAGGGCTCATGGCTAACTGCTGACTTACGAATTCTCGTACAACAATACGCCCTCGTTTTCCTTCGCATCTACCGGGCGGTAGAACAGCTTGTTGTCTTCGAGGAAGACTTCGATGAACGCAGGGCGCACGTTGATCGTTCCCTGGATCAGCGCCTCGGACAGCGGGTCTTCGATGTACTTTTGCAAGGCCCTGCGCAGCGGTCGCGCGCCATAGGTGCGGTCGATCAGCGTCTGGTTGAGGATCCACTTCTTGGCTTCGTCTGCCACCGTGACCGTGATGGCTTTCTGTGCCAAGTTCTGGTTCAACTGCGTGACCATTAGCTCCAGGATCTGGATCAGATCGTTCTCGCCGAGCGCGTTGAATATGATGACTTCGTCCAGGCGGTTCAGGAACTCAGGGTTGAAGGTGCGCTTGACCTCGCCCTTTACCAGTTCCTCGACCTTATCGGAGATCGCATCCTCCTTCGTGGACTGGAAGCCCAGTCCCTCGCGCTTCTGCAAGTACCGGGCGCCAATGTTCGAAGTCATGATGATGATCGTGTTCTTGAAGTCCACGGTGTTGCCGAGGCCATCGGTCAACTGGCCGTCTTCAAATACCTGCAAGAGGATGTTGAACACGTCCGGGTGCGCCTTTTCGATTTCGTCGAGCAGCACTACGGAATAAGGCGCGCGCTTTACACGCTCGGTGAGCTGGCCGCCCTCTTCGTAGCCGACGTATCCCGGAGGTGAGCCAATCAGCTTTGAGACTGAGTGTTTCTCCATGAACTCCGACATGTCGAAGCGGATTAGAGATTTCTCGGTGCCGAACATGAACTGCGCCAACGTGCGTGCGACTTCGGTTTTACCCACGCCCGTGGGTCCGAGAAAGAGGAACGAGCCGATTGGCCGGTTCGGGTTTTTTAGCCCGGCGCGGCTGCGGCGGATCGCGCGGGACAGCGCGCTGATGGACTTATCCTGCGAGATCACACGCTTGTGCAGCTCTTCTTCAATACGTAGCAGCTTTTGGGTTTCTTCTTCTTTAATGGAAGTGATGGGTACACCGGTCCAGCGCGAGACAACATCTTCAATGTCTTCGCGATTTACCACGCCGGTGGCTGACTCGTCGAGATGATATTTTTCGCGAAGAACGCGCAGGTTCTCGCGTTCCTTGCGTTCTTCGTCGGAATAGAAACGCGCCTTCTCGAACTCATGGTTCGCGACTGCGTTCTCCATTCTGTGGACGATGAACTTGAGCCGCTTCTGCACTTCGGTGATCTCTTCAGGCAAAGAAGTCTGGCGCAGCTTTACCCGCGCTCCGGCTTCGTCGACCAGGTCGATCGCCTTGTCAGGAAGAAAACGGTCGGGAATGTAGCGGTTCGAATGCGAGACCGCAAAATTGATGGCGTCGTCCGTGTAGGTGACCGCGTGGAATTTTTCGTAGCGGTCTTTGATTCCAAACAAAATCTTGGTAGCATCGACCTCGTTCGGAGGCGGAACCTTCACCGCCTGGAAGCGCCGCTCGAGAGAACGGTCTCTCTCGATGGATTTCCGGTATTCGCCGGGGGTCGTCGCGCCGATGCACTGAATCTCGCCGCGTGAGAGCGCTGGCTTCAGAATGTTGGCAGCGTCCAGCGATCCTTCGGCCGAACCCGCGCCGACCAGGGTGTGCAGCTCATCGATAAAGATAATGCAGTTTTGCGACTCCATCAGTTCTTTCATGATGGTCTTCAGCCGCTCTTCAAACTGCCCGCGGTATTTTGTTCCTGCGACGATCAACGACAAATCCAAAGCGAGAATTCGTTTGTCCGCCAGGAATGAGGGAACTTCACCGTCGGCAATGCGCTGCGCCAGCCCTTCCACAATTGCGGTCTTGCCAACCCCGGGTTCTCCAATCAGCACAGGGTTGTTTTTCGTACGGCGGCACAGAATCTGCACCACCCGCTCCAGTTCATTCTCCCGGCCAACCAGCGGATCAAGCTGGCTGTCCATTGCGGCTTGAGTCAGATCGCGTGAAAACTCGCTCAACAGCGAAGACTCGCGCTGCCGTTGCGGTTGTGCTTTTTCCTGGCTGCTCCGGGCCAGCTCTTCTCTTATCGTGGAGAGCCTGAGTCCGCGTTCGTGCAGAATTTCTGCCGCAAAACATTTCTCTTCGCGTAACAGTCCGAGTAGCAAGTGTTCCGTGCCGATGTGCTTGTGCGAGAGCCGTTCGGCCTCTTCCGCGGCATAAGCCAGCACCCGCTTGCATTCGTTGCTCAACGGGAGGTCAACCGAGGTAGAAACTTTTTCGCGGATGGTGGTGTGCCCCTCGATCTGCTTGCGAATGGACTCGACCGAGGCATGCGAGCGCAGGAAGCGATTGGTCAGAGCTTTGTCTTCACGAAGGAGTCCCAGCAGCAGGTGCTCAGTCTCGATATAAGGAGAACCGAACTGGCTGGCTTCGTACCGCGCAAAGAAGATGACGCGCCGTGCTTTTTCGGTATAACGCTCGAACATATAGCCCCTTCCCCAGAGGTCCTCCAGAGACTGAAAGGACGACTTCCCGCCCAACGCTCCGGAACTTCCTGGCCCTGACTACTAAACGATCTGTCTGATTCGGGACTAGCCCACATCTTGTATTATCGTGAGCCAGCGCTCTTTTTACCACTGGTTCCTATTACTAAAGGAACCATAAGGCATTATCGCAATTCCTCCTTTGATTAGAAACAATTGCGAACGTATTCATTTCGGTACATCTACCCACCCTAGTCGCTGCAAAAGGCGCAGCGACTAGAACGGGGCACCCAGAATTCCTAATCGGCCAACGTTCCCGGCACGACCTCTTCCATCTTCCCACTTTCGAGCCGCAGCACCCGGTGGCAGCGCCGCGCAAACCCCACATTATGAGTGGCGATCAGGGAGGAGAGCTGATGGTCACGATGCAAGCGCGCAATCAATTCAAAGACCGCGTCAGCGGTACGACCGTCCAAATCACCCGTCGGTTCGTCGGCCAGCAAGAGCTTGGGCTTGGTGATTAGCGCGCGAGCCAAGGCTGCCCGCTGCTGTTCTCCGCCGGAAAGTTCTCCGGCCCGATGATGCGCCCGCTGGGTCAACCCTACCTCCCCCAGCCATTCGAACGCTGCCTTTTCCGCCTCGGTCTTGGGAGTGCCCCGCATCAGCAGCGGCATAGCTACATTCTCCAGCGCCGTAAACTCCGGCAGCAGATAATGGAACTGCCACACAAAACCGATTTCGCGGTTACGAAAATCGGCAGCGTCGTCTTCCGACATCGAACTCAACCGCAAGTGGGCGCAGTATACGTCACCTGAAGAAGGCCTATCAAGCGTTCCGAGGATGTGCAACAAAGTACTCTTTCCCGTTCCGGACTCGCCGACAATTGCGAGCATCTCCCCCTGCCCCACTTCAAACGAAAGATTCTCAAAGAGCACTAACTCTGAGGCACCGGACCGGAAAACCTTCTTCAGTCCTTCGATTCGAAGTGCCTGTTGTGTTAGATGCAACTGGAATGCTCCTCGTCTCAAATGCGCCAGGCAACCAGCGGCGTTCGTCGGGTCGTAAAAGTTGCCTATTTCAATTAAAACACGCAGGGGAAGCGTATGTTGTTGGGACTGCGGATGGGACCATCCTTCTGAGAGAAAAAGGCTTCATCTGCGAGTCCGGCCTGCCAAAGTCACTCATACCTCAGGGCCTCTGCCGGCAGAATCCGCGCTGCCGACCAGGAAGGATAAATCGTCGCCACTAGCGAAGTCCCAACCGCAACAACTGCCACGAGAACTCCGTCGATGACGCGTGGCGCAAACGGCACGTAATCAATGGAATAAACCTCAGGCGCCAACGAGAAAAGGTGGTAGTGTCCGCCCATCCACGAGAGAGCGTATCCCAGGACCAGCCCAACGGCCGTTCCGACCACTCCGATCAGCGCGCCTTGTGCGATGAATACTTTGCGGACCTGCGACTTTCGGGTGCCCATCGACATCAGCACGGCAATGTCGCGGGTCTTCTCCATCACCATCATGGTCAGCGAGATCAGTATGTTCAGCGCGGCCACAAAAACAATAAGGCCGACGGTGATGAAAGTGACTAGCCGCTCCAAGCGCAGCGCGTGAAACAACGGCCTGTTTTGCTCCATCCAGTTCGTAGTCATGAAACCCGGCCCCGCAGCCTGTTCCAGCGCCTGCCCAACCTCAGCCGCTTTGTAGATGTCGTCTATCTTGAATTCAATAATCTGGATCACGTCCCCAAGCGCGAACAACCGCTGCGCATCGGAGAGCCGGGTGAAAGACCAGGAAAGATCGTAGTCGTAAAACCCCGAGTCAAAGATTCCGGCGACTCGGAAGCGGCTGTATTTGGGAACCAGGCCAAAAGGTGTCAGCTCTCCCTGAGGACTGGTCACCAGCACTACCGAGCCAACCTTGGCCCCGAGTTCATCCGCCATTTCTTTCCCTAAAATGATCGGAGGCATTGCGGCCCGGCGCTGCTGGATCGCCTCCAGAGAGTCAGTGTCTTCTAGTGCTTGTGTGGAGCGGACATTCTTGTCCCCTGCCTTTGACGTTGCTTCTGTAGCCGGCTCGTCCAGCTCCTCCGCCGATCCCTGCTTCACGCTGCTGAGGAGGTCACTCACTCTCCGTTCATCTTTCGGGATGATCCCCTTGAGCACTGCACCTCTTGCTCGCGGCCCTAACGAAATCAGCACCTGCTCATAGATGTCGGGGGCGGCAGCTATCACGTGGGGCTGTTCTTGCAGGCGATCCATTAGCGGACGCCACTCGCGGATACCGTCGCCGAGGGTGCGCAGCAGGTTGACATGAGACGTCGAGCCCAGCAGACGGTCCTGCAAGTCCTGCCTGAATCCGTTGTTAATAGCGAGTGCAACTACCAGGGAGGCGACGCCGGCAGCGACTCCTGCGACCGAAAGCCCAGTGATCACGCCAATCACAGCCTGCTTTCGTTTTGCGCGAAGATAGCGGGAAGCGATGAAGAGCTCGAATCTCATGCAGCAATGAGCCGTTAATGGTCAGCCCGGCTTCAATGATACATGCGAGGATTTATGATCGTCGCAGTTGGCGTCTGCTTCACGGTCTGTCCGCAATCTGCCACAGCTGTGCGCGCCGATTCACGTCGGGAGACACAGAATCCCTGGGCAGGTTGTTGCTTCCCACCCAGGGCTTGAGTTTGGTGGTTCCGTGGAGTTACAGCCGTTCCGCCGTCACCGAGACAGGCACTCCATTGGTCAGCGACTCGAACACCGGGGAATACCCCGGCCCCAGCTGACCAATTTCCTGCAACTTCTCGTCGGGCACGTCGGCCTTGATCTTGAAATTGACGCGGATTCCCTGGTATCCGTTGCGAACCTTCTTGTCGAGTGCAAGAAATCCGTGCAGATCAATGTCGCCTTCCAAAGAGGACTCGACTTCTTCGATGTGAATGCCGCGCGCCGCTGCGTGATAGACCATGGACGTAGTCAAACAAGATGCCAGGGCGTGGAGCAGATGTTCGACGGGGTTAGCGCCACTGTCCTTGCCGAGCAGCACGGGGGGCTCATCGGCCTCCAGCACAAACGGCTTCGGTCGTGATTGTTCCTGGCCAGCACCGTAAAAGGTGTCTGCGGTCGAGCAGTTTTGGCCGGCATCCACCCATTGGTTGCGAATGCGGAATTTGAATTTTGCGATGGCTGGGGTGGCCTTGATGGCATCGATGGTGTTAAAGAGGTCGTCAACCGCGACTCCGTTGACAGTCTTTACAAGCATTTTTGCAGTTGCTACTTTGACGCTATTCATTCCATTTCTCCTTATTATGTATGGTCCTAGCGGACAGCTGGTACTACCAATATCTGCACGACTTATGAGGTCGCCGGGTGCCCCACCGTTTTCGCAAAGTGCGCAAGAAAGGTGGGGCAGCCGGCACGTTGGCGAAGCGCTTTCCCAGACGCTCGTGGATGTCCGGCTCACGCCATCGCTTGCTACTGGCTATTTCACGTCGACTTCTACGCGCATCCACGGGTGGATGCAGCACTGAAAGAAGTGTTTACCCTTTGACAGACCCGTGACCTGGAGCTGGCTGCCTTGAAGGATTCGGGTCTTGGCCACCGCGACGTTCGCGAAACCGCCTACGCATTCGGGGACCGTGTCCTGTCCGGCATTAAGCCCCGGTATGAAACCGCCTCCGAACTGCGCCACTTCGGTGAAGGTGTGAGGCTCGCCGCCCTGATCGACCGCGATAACAGGAGTTCCCTTCTTGATGCTGAGTGTGTCAGGTTCGAAGTCCCAGCCTGGATCGGGAGTTCCAGCGGCTGCCTTGGCAAACAAATCGGACAGCGTGGTGGCGAATCCAAGCGGGGCAAGAGCGACGTTATGGCAGAAGTTAGGTCCAAGCGCTGCATTGAAGGTGTTCGGATCGCATTCGTCCAAGGCCACGACCTGCGCGGGGGTTGCTGGATTTCCGCTGCCTTGAGTTGACGCGGTTCTTGCCTGTGGTTGGGTTTGTGCAAACGCATGCATCGCGCCACCTGGCATAAAACTAACCGTCAGGGCGACGACGAAGAACGTTGCCAGGAGACTTACTGTTAGAGTTTTCATTTTGGTTCTCCTAAGGGTGTTCAGGAATTGTGCTCGGGAAAGCGCTGCTGGCATCGGACCGGACTCCCTGCTAGTGCTAACCTTCGAGCACGTCACGTCGCGATACTGCGGCAACTGACGCGGGTTGACCATAGCGAGCGCCTTAAGATTGGCTTAAGCCAAATGAATTCGTAAGCTGCAGAAAATTATCGGCTTGCCCAGGTGCGGTGTAGCGGACGCAAAATTGCGCCCACCTGTGAAAGACTTCTTGCCGTTGCGTCTGAGCGTAGTCAGACGAGCGGCAGGTGAATGGGCCGAGATCGATTGAGGTTCCGGGCGGAATGGCGGAAGACGATACCGCCCGGAATTCCCCAAACTGCACTTTACCGAGGCGAGAGTCGAACTTCGACTCTGGCCACCTCCACGGTGGGCCGCTTGCTCGCCAGTTCTCGTTGCAGGTCTCCCGGAATGAGGGTCTGGCCGGCGCCTTGTCTCCACACTTCGGCCAGAAAGTAATGCGAACCGTAGCGCTGAAAGATCGCGTAACTCTGGCCGAGGTTCGCCCGCTCGCTGTTGTTCGCCAACATCAAGACACTGTTCCCGGAGCGGTCTTCCGAGCGAAGGATCATCGTGTCCCCTTCTCGTGGTTGAGTTCGATGGTGTAATCGCCGGCAGGCAGATTGTGGCTTCCGGCAACAAACGAGAACGGTACGGTGACCTTCACTCGCTGTACGGTCTGAGCCGAAGCCATTGCGGCCATCAGCAACAGAATGGATCCAAGCCGAGTCCCGATTCGCGTGGTCATGATTTTCTCCTTTGAATTTTGGTCACGGCCTTCGAGCCGACCGCGCCTGTTTTTCTTGCCCCTCACCTCCTATAGCGAGAACTGTGGTGAAAACCTGTAACGGAGGAAAAAGGTCACTTCGCGATACTGCGGCAACCAACGTGGGTTGACCATGGCAAACGCCTTAAGCTTGGCTTAAGCCAAATGAATTCGTAAGCCGCAGAAAATACTGGGCCTGCCGAGGTACGGTGCAACCGATGTAGAATTATGCCCGCGTGTGGGAGTTGTTACCGGTGGCGTCCGACCCAGTCAGACTGTCAGACTCGATCCGATTCGGTGAGGATTTCGACTTGGACGTGCGCACCTACGAACTGCGCCGTGCCGGCCGAGTTCTGAAGCTGGAGCGGATTCCCGTGGAGTTGCTACTCCTCCTAATTGAGAGGAGAGGGCAGCTCGTGACCCGCGACCAGATCATCGAACGGATTTGGGGCAGGGACATCTTCCTCGACACGGACAACAGTATCAACGCCGCCATCCGCAAAATCCGCCAGGTACTCAAGGACGACCCCGAGCAGCCGCGATTCGTGCAGACCATCCCCGGCCGCGGATACCGCTTCATCGCTGTGGTCAAAGCTGCGTGCGCGATCCCGGGTCGAGACCTAGCAACGGAAGTTGCAGCCATACGCGACCCCTTCTCGGAGAAGCCACTGAAGCAGGTGGTGATTCGCCCACCGAATCTTCCTGTGCAGCGGACCAGCTTTGTGGGGCGGGAGAAAGAAGTATCTGCCGCCAAAGAACTCCTGTTGCGTAAGGATGTGCGCCTGGTCACGGTCACCGGTCCAGGTGGGATCGGCAAATCGCGGCTCGCGGTGCAGGTGGCGAGCGGCCTTGTCGACAGTTTTCCGAGTGGCACCCATTTTGTTTCGCTCGCCTCGCTAAGCGACCCAGGCCTGATCGCTTCCGTGATCGTTCAAGCGTTGGGGATCCGGGAGGCAGGAGGTCTGTCGCCGCTCGAAATACTCAAGCAGAATTTACAAGATTCATTGCGCGCGCCAATGCTGCTCTTGCTGGACAACTTCGAGCACCTCGTTCAAGCGGCACCTATCGTGGCAGAGATCCTGACCATGGGTCCCAATCTTAAGATCATGGTAACCAGTCGCGCCGCGCTGCACTTGTACGGAGAACATGAATTTCCGGTGCCGCCGCTTGCGATGCCCGATTCGCTGGCCATGCCTCAGGTTGATGTCCTCTCGCAATACCCGGCGGTGGCGCTGTTCGTGCAGCGCGCCGTCGCGGTCAAGCCAGACTTTGAGCTTAACCAAGAGAATGCGGCCTCTGTCACCGAGATTTGCGTTCGGTTAGATGGTCTGCCTCTCGCCATCGAGCTGGCAGCCGCACGGGTCAAAGTTCTTCCGCCTTCTTCGATGCGAACACGCCTGGCGAGCCGGTTGCAGCTATTAACCGGCGGCGCGCGGGACTTGCCGCGCCGACAACAGACACTTCGTGCTGCCATGGATTGGAGCTACGACCTGCTGAGTCCTGCCGAGCAGAAGCTTTTCCGAAGATTGCCGGTGTTCGTGGGCGGATGCACTCTGGAAGGCGCGGAAGCGGTATGCGACACCAACAGAGATCTCCATTTGGACCTGCTCGACGGTATGGCATCCATGGTGGACAAGAGCCTGGTGCAGCAGGTCGAGTCAGCGAAGGGTGAATCGCGGTTCGTGATGCTCGAAACGATTCGTGAGTACGCTCTGGAAAAACTGAAGGCAAGCGGGGAGGAGACCTCGACGAAGCGTGCCCACGCCGCCTATTGCCTGGTGCTGGCAGAAGAAGAGGCCCCCGAGCAAAGTGGCGCGGGTGGGGCGATCTGGTTGGAACGCCTGACGGTCGAAAATGACAATTTTCGCGCGGCACTTGAGCGGCTGACAGACATCGGAGATGCGGAGTGGGGTCTGCGTCTCGGCGCCGCCTTATTTCGCTTTTGGGAGGCCCGTGAGTATCTCGCCGAAGGCAGGGACAGGCTGGGCAAGCTGCTGAAGCTCGCAGGAGCGGCAGCTCCCACCAAAGGGCGAGCGCGAGCTCTTTTCGCCGCAGGTGTGCTGGCAGTCGAGCAGGGAGATTACCCCGCGTCGGATGTGCTCATCCAGGAAAGTCTGGACATCGCTCGTCAGTTGCATGACGACCAGGGTGCCGCCGTCTCTCTAAACGCGCTGGCGGTTAATGCTCGAGACCGGGGTGACGTCCCAGTTGCGCGCTCTCGGTTCGAAGAAAGCCTGCGCCTGTGGAGAGAATTGGGCGACCAGAAGGCCATTGCTCGTTCTCTCAGCAATCTCGCGGATGCTGCCAAATTGCAGGGTGACTACGGTACCGCTCGCTCGCTGCACGCGGAGTGTTCAGCAATCTTCCAAGGAATAGGGGACCGGCCAGGTGTTGCCTGGTCGCTGAATTATCAGGGGGATATTGCCCGTGATCAAAGTGACCCGGCTGCCGCGCGGACATTGTACGAACAGGCCTTATCAATTTTTCGAGAGCTCGGTGATCGTTGGGGCATTGCTGGCACGCTGGCCGATCTGGGCAGTCTGGCGAGACAACAGCGGGACTATACTACCGCTCATACGATGTACCGAGAAAGCATAAAGAATTTCCAGGAGCTAGGACATAAGCGCGGAATTGCCCGCCTCTTGGAATGTTTCGCGTGCTCAGCCGCTGCTCAATTGGAAGCAGATCGTTCGCTGCGGCTGGCCGGAGCAGCGGCAGCGTTACGTCAGAACATCGGCGCTCCGCTCACCGCGGCGGAACAAGCCAAACTGGAAGCAAGCCTGCACCCGGCACGGCAGGCATTGACTGACACTGTAGGCATGACGTCTTGGTTAGAAGGTTGGGCATTGCCAGTCGAGAAAGCTATTGAAGAAGCGCTGATGCACGAGGCTGCATCTCCTTCGGGTTAGCGCATCGCAAGACGGGTTGATCTTGATGGCGATGGAAATCAGGATGCCAGCGGAAGCTTAAGCGCTTACTCCGCGCTTGCCGGGTCAAGGAGCCGGCGCACGGCGGAGACGCGATTGGCAGGAAGGCCTACGCGCCTGGCGTGTTCTTGAATGGTCGCCTCGTCCGGGGCGAGATAGACGCAGTACACCTTGTCGCCGGTTACATAGCTATGGAGCCACTGGATCTCGGGGCCCATTGCCCTCAGGATGTTGACCGACTTTTGTGAGACTTCCCGCAATTGGGCGTCGGATAGACTTCCGGCTCCCGGGATTTCGCGTTCGATGACGAATTTCGGCATGGGCCTTCCCTGATGTGCATATATCCTAGCAAGCAGATGGAAGGGCTTCAACCTGATTTAGGCGAAGCCGCCCCGGTCAGTGAGCAATGGCCGAAGAATAAGGAGAATGAGAATGAAGGTTGCCATGGATCTTCGATCGCTTCAGAAGCCGCTGAAAGAGCAATACCACAATGACCCAAATGCCTCGAAAATCACTCTCCAGGCCAAAGGCGGGCAAACGGATGTTCCGGTGACATGTTCGGTCGATATAGGGCGTGCCATCTACCATGCCGAGGCCCACAAGGGAGTGGGGGGCGCAGGTGCCGGTGCCTGTTCCGGAGATCTTTTGCTTGGAGCTCTGGCGGCATGCGCGCAGATCACCTGTCAGATGGTAGCCACCGCTATGGGCATACCAACCGAACGCATTGAGGTCACGGTGAAGGGAGACTTGGATCTTCGAGGCACCCTTGGCATATCAAAAGATGTGCCCGTCGGCTTTGAGAGTATTCATCTTGATTTTGATGTTGTTGCGCCTGAGGCAACCCCGGAACAACTGCGTGGATTGAGAGAGAAAACAGAACAGTATTGCGTGGTGATGCAAACCTTAATGCGGCCGCCAAGTCTGCAGACCGAGTGGGCTGGTCACGATTGATTATCCGGCCGCGATAAGTCTTCAGATCTCTTTCCAAACAATAGTTGTCGTAATCAATGGCTTCTCCCGAAGAGACTGGAAGTGCGCCCGCAGAACGCTGTTCATCAACGCGGACTTAGGAAGCGCCGCCCTGGTACCAGGAGACATATAGTCGGGTTCCCGTACATGTACCGTTCGTGGCCCAGAAATTGAGGATCAGTGAAGTGACGGACGAGATTACTTGCGGATGTCGGCAAGCAGGAAGTAATCGGCTACTTCCTGTTGCCCGTGACTCGGCCGGAATCAGGGTTAAGGGTCTCGACTCTCATCTACACTCACACCAAATCCTTCTTCCACTCCAACTTGCGCGATGTCGGCCTCGAATTGTCTCAAATTGTCCGAGCAGCCGACCGCAGTTGTTCGCGGAACCATGCGTGTGCAGGTTCGGTAGTGAGTCGCGGATGCCAGGCCATGAAATATGGAAAGGACTTGATCTCGCGAGGCGCTTCCACGATGTGTCCACCAGCCATCGCAGCGGTGATCTGTGCCAACTTGCGAGGCACAGTGAGGATCAAATCGGTTCGGGCGATGGCAAAGATCGCGGGCACAAAGAATGGAAGAGTAGGAGCGACGCGCCTCTTTGTACCAAGCTGTGCCAGAGCGCGATCTACTAAAGGTTGTTGCCCCTCCCGAATCTCGACCATCGCGTGCGGAAATTGCAGATATTGTTTCAACGTAAAACGACGAACGCGAACCCGCAGAGCGGAGCCCACGAGACAAACAAAATCTAAGTTGAGGAGCACTTCGCTATCCAGGGCAGGGGGCGCTTCTTCTGCACAGAGACCCGTATCGATTCTCCCTGCCGCGACCTCCTCATAACTTTGAGCTCGCCACGCGGACACTTCTAGCTTTACGTGAGTCGCTGCCCTCCGTACGCTCGCCACGAGCGACGGCAGCAAAATCATCGATGCATGGTCGGTCATGGCCACTCGAAATCGTTCCTGGCTTCGGGCTGGATCGAACTCCTCTCCTCGCACCATAGCCTCAAGCCGGGGCATGAGCGACTCCAACTCTCGCAGCACACGTTCTCCCCGAACCGTGCGCTCATAGCCGCGGCCGTTACGAACGAGAAGGGGATCTCCGAACATTTCGCGAAGCCTCTCCAGCGCCCGGCTCATCGCCGGCTGACTCAAGAAACTTCGTTTCGCCGCGCGGGTCACATGGCGCTCCTCCAAAAGCGCTTGGAGCGCGTGTACGAGATTTAGATCCAGGGTACGCAAATGCGCTTTGCGCATGAGAGACATTCTAACAATGCATGGATCGGATAGCACGCCCGAGTATCTAACGAGATGCACACATTTTCCCCGCGCCGCTACAGGTTCGGACAAGAAAGCAGGACTCAAAGAGAGGACGTACAAATGAAAGCCACATACAAAGCAGTGGAAGTCTCAGCACCGGGCACCCTTCGAGTCGTGGAACGGCCAGTCCCTGAGCCCGGAGCGGGTCAGGTTCGGATTCGGGTGGAAGCATGTGGAATCTGTCACACCGATGCTGCCACGGTCACGGGCATATACCCGGGTCTGACTCTGCCACGCGTTCCTGGCCATGAAGTAGTTGGCCGCATTGAAGCCTTGGGCAGCGGAGTGTCCAAATGGAAAATCGGCCAACGGGTTGGGGTTGGCTTCTTCGGCGGCGAAGACGGAGTGTGCGAACCGTGCAGACGCGGAGACATTGTGAATTGTCAAAACCCGGTGATACCCGGAGTAACCACGGACGGAGGATATGCCGAAGTGATGATCGCTGAAGCACGCGGCATCGCCTCGATTCCTGATGAGCTCACCTCCGCAGAAGCTGCCCCTCTCCTCTGCGCGGGCATTACGACGTACAACGCTATTCGCAATGCCGGCTTGCGCGGCGGAGATCTGGTTGCTGTACAGGGCATTGGTGGCCTAGGGCATCTTGGTATCCAGTTTGCGCGGCGCATGGGATTCCGTACTGTCGCGATCGGGAAAGGAGGCGAGAAGCAAAAACTTGCGAAAGATTTGGGCGCGCACGTCTACATCGATACTGCCGTCGAAGATGCCGCAGCGGTACTGCAGCGTATGGGCGGGGCCAGAGCGATTCTCGCAACAGCCCCCAATGGCGATGCTATGGGGCCACTTGTGTCTGGTCTTGCAGCCCGCGGCAAGCTCATTGTGGTGGGTGTACCTCTGGACCCGATCCAATTGAATGCATTCCCGCTCGTCTTTGGAGGGCGCTCGATATACGGGAGCCTGGCAGGCACGGCGATCGATACCGAAGACGAACTTGCTTTCAGCGTACTGGAGAATATCCGCCCGATAATCGAGACACTTCCTCTCGAACAGGCTGCCGATGCTTACCCTCGCATGATGCAAGGCAAAGCGCGGTTCCGCATGGTGCTGGTTACAAAAGACGGAGTCGCTCAAGGTGCGCCGCTCAACTGAGGCGACGCTTTTGCATTCGGTGGGAACCTCCTTTGAAGCAGCTCCCAGATTCCGAGCGAGTCGGCTACTCTTACTTTGGGATTACTTCAGGGTTGCCCGTCATTGGGGCGCAATCCCTGGGAGTGGCCCACCTCGATTGCCATCAAGCTTACTTCGAATAATCGGAAGCGAAATCCAATGTAGCGCCGAAACGCCATAACACGATGAACTGCAGGTGCTGGCGTGCGTCCTTTCCCTTGGCTTCCTCCTCGCGACGCAAGACGTCTTGCATAAAGGGTGCCTGGCTGGCCGAAGGGCCATGACCACGCCGAAAAAGATAAAGGAATGCGTAGCCGTGCTCGATAAAAAACGGTGCCAGCACACTGGCTGCTTGCGTGATTGGCATCCCTGCGGTGTGGTCAGCATCGGCACCGCCCGACCCGTGATTAAAGAGCACGGCAGGAAAGGGGCCGGGACCGGCTGGTTTCCACAGATAGGCTTTGAGGCGGACCTTTCCGCTGGGAAACTCTACCGTTTGCGGAACCACCGATTGCTTGGTCTCGCACAAAGCGGAGAGCGAAAGCAGCAGGAAGCACGCCAACCGATACTGGATTCTCATGGCGTTGCGAAAGCCCGGTGCACAAATATACCGCAAACCTAAAAGAGCGACGATTGCTTACAAGCTCTGTTGGTAATTGTGGGTAGTCAATCCCAGGTCGTTGGCGAGTCGTCAGCAATCCGGAAACTATTTCAGCGTCCTTGCTGCCTCTCTCTTCAATTTCCTCACTTGGGCTCCGGCCCGATGGTGCGGTAGCTGGATTGAAAGTAGAGGAGAGGGTTTCCTGTGCGCACCACCACGTCTTCAACCTCAGCAATAAAAATCGTGTGGTCGCCGGCGTCTTGAGCGGTTTGCAATCGGCATTCAAGATAGGCTAGCGCTCCGCGCAGCGCTGGAGTGCCGTGTGCCGTGCGGTCGAACTTGGCTCCGGCTTCCTGCTCGGCACGTGTGGGGTCCCGATCGGGTCGCGCATAATGCTCCGCAACAGCACGCTGCTGTTCGGAAAGCACATTAATTCCGAATCGCTTTCGGGCATGAAGGTGTGCGTGAGTTCGCGCCTGGTGGTCCACGCAGACCAGCACCAGCAGAGGCTCCAGAGACACGGAAGTGAAGGCAGTTGCCGTCATGCCCTGGACTTCGCCTTCGTAGTCCACGGTGATCACTGTAACGCCGGTGGCGAAACATCCCATGGCACGACGAAATTCTTCAGGATTGGCGCTCATATGCGAAAGCCTGACCAGAGTTTTACCAGAAACGACTCTCGCTCGCATTTCCGCCGCTCAGCGGGTTCCGTTATCATTCTTAAGTGTAGAGACTTGAATATTGGGGGACAGCCGCCTTGGGTTGTCCGGCGGAGCGCAGCTCCGCGGCAATATTGCGGAGTCCGCAATTGTTGGTAGACAACACAACCCGCGAATCCTCGGACTCTGGGCCTCTATTGAATCAAGAAATGGACACCCCGCTGTCCCCGGAAGCTGCGCACTACTGGATTCGTGTCACCGACGAAGACCTGCCTGAGCTTCTTTCTGCCGCACAAAAAGCGCGCGACCGCTTTAAGCCTGGCGTGATCAGTTATTCCCGCAAAGTTTTCCTTCCGCTTACAAATCTCTGCCGCGACTATTGCGGGTATTGCACCTTTCGCCGCGACCCCGGACAGCCCGGCGCGCATACCATGACCCCTAGCGAGGTATTGGAAGTCGCGCGAGCCGGAGAAAAGCTCGGCTGCACAGAGGCTCTCTTCAGTCTGGGTGATAAGCCGGAGTTGATTTTTCCCGAAATGCGCGAAACGCTGTGTAAGTTGGGGTTCCGCTCCACGCTTCACTATCTCGAAGCGATGTGCGAGCTTGTGCTTCGAGAAACCAGTTTGCTGCCACATCCCAATCCCGGATTGATGAGTGCCGAGTGGATTGCGAGGCTCGCGGCCGTTTCTTCGAGCATGGGCGTGATGCTTGAGACAATCAACGAGTCGCTACTCGTTCCGGGAGCGGCCCACGACAATGCCCCTGACAAAATACCGGCCAAACGTTTGCGAACCATAGAAGAAGCTGGAAAACAACGTGTGCCGTTCACGACCGGTATTTTGATTGGCATTGGCGAGTCCTCGGAAGATCGAGTAGAGGCACTGCTGGCGATCCGCAATCTCCACCTGCGTTATGGGCACATTCAAGAGGTCATCATCCAGAACTTCCGCGTGAAGCCGGAAATCCCAATGAGGAATTGGCCGGAGCCGACCCGGGCCGAGATGCTGCGCACAATCGCGGTGGCCCGATTGCTCATGCCCGGGGTGAATATTCAAGCTCCGCCAAATCTTTCCGATCCGGATTACGAAGAGCTTCTTGATGCAGGCATTAACGACTGGGGCGGGATTTCTCCACTGACGCCAGATTTCATTAACCCTGAGCGGCCGTGGCCTCACCTTGCGGAACTCGCACGGCGCACACGAGCGAAAGGATTTCAGTTGCGACAACGGTTGCCGGTTTATCCAGAGTTCCTGGACCGAGCGAAGCATAAATCAACTCTGCTGAGCTCGAAATTAAACGCAGTTACGGGTCTAGAAGGCTATGCGCGGAGCCCCGCATGATCGTCGTACTCACCGGAGGCACTAGCGGCGCTAAGTTCGTGGACGGACTTCGCCGCGTTGTCCCGCCAGAGGAGCTTACGATCATCGTGAATACCGGCGACGATCATGAATGGTGGGGATTGTACGTCTCACCCGACGTCGATTCCATCACGTATGTTCTGGCCGGAATTTTGAGCAATGAGCGCGGCTGGGGCGTTCGCGGCGATACATTTCATTGTCTGCAAGCAATGAAGGAACTGGATGAGCCTACCTGGTTCAGCGTCGGTGATCGCGATCTCGCAACTCACTTGCTGCGTACGAAGCTCCTGGCCCACGGCCAGACACTCTCACAAGTCACGAAAATCATCGGAGAGAAGCTCGGCGTCCACTCGCGCATTCTGCCGATGAGCGACATGCGGGTTGAGACCAGGATTGATACGCCTGCCGGAGAACTCAGCTTCGAAGAATACTTTGTGCAGCGCTGGTATCAGGACCCGGTGAATTCTGTTCGTTTTGATGGTTCGTCGGTAGCGAAGCCTGCTCCCGGAGTGTTGGAGGCAATTGCGTGTGCGCAGGCTGTGCTCCTCGCGCCGAGTAATCCGGTTACCAGCATTGGCCCGATTCTTGCCGTTCCGGGCATTCGCGATGCGCTGCGCGAGACCTTCGCGCCGGTCGTCGCTGTCAGTCCAATCATTGGCAACGCCGCTGTCTCTGGGCCTGCTGCGAACCTCATGCGCGCTCAAGGACTCGAGGTTTCGATCACGGGGGTCGCCAATGCCTACGATGATTTTCTGGATTTGTTGATTGCGGACGACTCCGATTCCGAGGCTGCGATGAGGCTCGAAAGTAAAGATCTTAAAGTGCCCTGCACAAGCATTCTGATGCGCTCGAACGAAGACAAAGCGCGGATTGCTCGAACTGCGCTGGCGGTAGCTTGCCCCACAATCATGGTTGAGTCCGCAGCGGAGATCAAATGATCCTGGTTCCGGTAAAAAATCTCGCGAACGCGAAGCAGCGTCTGGCTCCGGCACTGGAGCACCATGCTCGAACCGAACTCGCGCATGCCATGTTGCGGGATGTGCTAGGAGCGCTCTCGGATTACGGAGAGGATGAAGTCTCGCTTGTCACCAGTGATCCATTTGCGGAGGAACTCGCGAACCAATATGGTTTCGGAATTATCCGGGACGAATCGAACCTCAGCGAAACCAATGCCATTGAAATGGCGACTCGCCTCTGCGAATCGCGGGGAGTCGAAAGTACGCTGGTCATCCCGGCTGACATTCCTCTCATTGATGCGCGAGAAATTCGCGCCATCTATGACAACGCGCCACAGAACGGCTCGGTCCTGGTCCCCTCCAGTGACAAGCGGGGAACCAACGCAGTTCTGCGCCGTCCGGCGGCCCTGTTTCCGTTACGCTTCGGGAATGATAGCTTCCTACCGCATCTTGCCGCTGCGATTGCGACTGACAGATCCTGCGTTGTGCTTTCGCTCGCCGGAATTGCTCTCGACATTGACACTCCGGAAGATCTCCGGCGACTGGCGCTGGCGCCTGGGGATAGGCATTCGCAACTTTTGGCGCGACAATTCGCTCTATCGGAAGCTGCTGCAACAGTGAACTCTTAATGGCGCACACCGCCGAGATCCGCCTGATACCGGTTGCTCTCTTCGATGATATCGCGCCCGGCGACGATCTGGTGGAGAAACTTCGAGTTGCGATGCGGCATCAGAAACTTTCGCTACGGACTGGCGACGTTCTGGTGATTAAGCATAAAGTTGTTTCTAAATCCGAAGGACAGATCGTGCGCCTCCCCAGTGTGAAACCGTCGCGCCCTGCCCGATCCTGGGCACGCCAGTGTGGTGCAGATGCTCGGCTGGTTGAACTGGCGCTTTCAGAGAGCAATCGAATCGTACGCAAGAAAATGCTACGCAAGAACAAGGGCGTGCTGATCACACAAACCCGGCATGGACTGGTTTGCGCGAACAGCGGCGTGGATGCGTCAAACGTGGATGGCGGTAAGAGTGCGGTCCTGCTGCCTCGCGATCCTGATCGCTCTGCCGCGCGTTTGCGCTCTTACATCAAGCAGAGCCTGGGAGCATCGGTAGCTGTCATTATTTCGGATTCATTCGGACGACCGTGGCGCGAAGGTCTGACCGAGGTCGCCATCGGCGTTGCTGGGATGAAACCGCTAGTGGATTATCGCGGCAAACGCGATGCGCACGGCTATATGCTTCACGCCACAGACGAGGCTGTTGCGGATGAACTCGCTTGCGCTGCGGGCCTGGTCTGCGGCAAGCTTAATCGCACGCCGATTTGTATTGTGCGCGGGTTTAAGTATCAGCGCGGCCGCGGGAGTGCCCGCGATTTGATACGTCCGAAAGAAAACGATCTGTTCCGTTGACGCTCTGAAACTGGTAAGGTCGATTGAAAACCTGGAAGGGCACGCCTTCTAGCCGTGGGGACCGCGGAGCAAGCTGATTTAATGGCACGACTGGAAGTCGTGCCCCACTCAAACCGTGCGAGAAGTATGTCGCTGAAGCCACGCAGGAATGGAAAGAACCATGCGGATCTGCACATCACTAGAACTCGAGAACTTCCCACGACTTGATTGGCCGGATGTCGCTCCCCTCATGCGGGAGGATGCGCGCAGCGCCGTCGAACGCGTGTTGGAAACGCAAGATGGCTCGGCGCTCACTCGTAATGAATGCCTGCTTCTGGCCAATACCGAAGGCGACGATTTGCTTGGGCTGCTGGTTGCCGCAGATCGCCTGCGGTGTGAACTGGCCGGCAATATCGTCACCTACGTCGTCAACCGGAATATTAATTTCACAAATATTTGCTTCGTCGGCTGCAAATTCTGCGCCTTCAGCCGTGGCCCGCGTGAATCCGACACCTACTTTCTCGATCCGCAACAGGTCGCGGAGAAGGCTATCCAGGCATGGGAACTCGGCGCGACCGAAGTTTGCATTCAAGGTGGTTTGCCTCGCGGGCTTCCTCCTCTTTACTATCGCGATATCTTGCGAGCTGTGAAGTCCGCCATTGCCGGCATGCACATACATGCTTTCTCGCCAATGGAAATTGTTTACGGCGTCGAACTCACGGGTATGAGCCTCGGCGATTACCTGAGCATGTTGCGCGACAACGGACTCGGCACGCTGCCCGGAACCGCCGCGGAAATTCTGGATGACGAAGTACGCCACGTACTCTCGCGCAACAAGCTTTCAACTGCGCAGTGGCAGGAAGTTATTCGCACCGCACACTCCTGCGGAATTCGCAGCACCTCCACGCTGATGTACGGCCATGTGGAAACCCCTGAGCATTGGGTCAATCAGCTTCTGCTCTTGCGTGAGATCCAGAGCGAGACCGGCGGGTTTACCGAATTCGTTCCCCTCGGATTTGTTCACCAGAACACCATCTTGTTTCACCAGGGACTCTCGCGGCCAGGTCCAACTCTGGCTGAGCATCTCAAGATTCATGCGCTTGCCCGCCTGATGCTGGCCGGCTCGATCAACAATATTCAAGTCTCCTGGGTAAAGCTCAATCGCCGTCTCTCCCAACTCTGCCTGCATGCCGGAGCCAACGACTATGGCGGCACGCTGATGGAAGAAAATATTTCGCGCGAAGCGGGAGCTACGGCGGGTCAGTACACCACCCCCGAGGAATTCCAGACGCTTATCCGCGAAATCGGCCGCATTCCTGCCGAGCGAAATACGACCTATTCGCGAATCCAGATCAAGATACCGTTCGACATCTTCCCAGCTGAGGCCCTGCTCGAGCCGGAGTTCGCGTGACCATCGCGATTGTCGGCGGCACTGGCCCGGAAGGCTCCGGACTTGCGCTGCGCTGGGCACAAGCCGGGGAGACGATCATCATTGGATCTCGCGACGCTCAACGCGCCTCGGAAGCCGCCGACAAGTTACGCGAAAAGACTGGCGGGAAACTTTCCGGCGCTGAAAATAAGGCCGCTTGCGAATCAGCGGGAATCATCGTCCTCACAATTCCCTTTGAAGGCCACGCGGAAATGCTGAAGCATCTAAACCCCGCGCTCCGGCCCGCGCACATTGTCGTGGATACAACTGTGCCGCTGGCCGCGAGCGTTGGTGGCCGCGCCACTCGCACGCTTGGCGTCTGGCAGGGTTCTGCAGCGCAACAAACCGCCGAGCTCGTGCCGGACGGTGTTTCCGTAGTCGCGGCATTTCACAACATCTCGTCGGACGTCTTGCATCACGAGGGCCCCGTGGATTGCGATGTGATCGTCTGTAGCGATGATAAGGAAGCCGCTCGGCGTATCCGCGATCTGGCGCGCAAGATACCCGGCGTGCGCGCGCTTGATGGTGGGAAACTCGAGAACGCGCGCATCGTGGAGCAGATCACGGCGCTACTCATCGGCTTCAATATCCGGAGCAAAGGCCACTCAGGTCTCCGCATTACCGGTCTGCCGCCGGAAGCGTACGATATCTGATCGCTTACCTCTATGGATTCTGCGGCTGCCGCGGTCATCGAATTCCGTGACGTTTCTTACCATCTGCGGGATGGGCGCTCAATTCTGCGCAACCTGAATCTTGAAGTCCATCGCGGCGAAATCCTTGTGCTGCTCGGCCGCAGCGGCTCGGGCAAGACCACTGCACTTAAGTTGGTAAATCGTCTTCTCGAACTCTCGGATGGTGAAATTCGCGTGGAAGGCCGTTCCGTTCGCGAGTGGGATGTAATCCAATTGCGCCGTCACATCGGATATGTGATCCAGGAAATCGGGCTTTTTCCACATTTCACCATTGAGCGCAATATCGGCCTCGTCCCAGCAATCGAAAACTGGCCCAAGGAACGAATTGCACAACGCGTCGAAGAACTCATCAAGCTTGTCGGCCTCGACAGTGACGTCGGCTCGCGCTATCCGCATCAACTTTCCGGAGGACAGCGTCAGCGTGTCGGCGTCGCCCGCGCGCTTGCTGCCGATCCGCCGATTCTCCTGATGGATGAGCCTTTTGGGGCGCTGGATCCGCTCACCCGTTCAGACCTACAGCGCGAATTTCTGGCTTTGCAGCAGAAGTTGGGAAAGACCGTGCTCTTCGTCACCCATGACCTACACGAGGCGTTGCTTCTGGGCACGAGGATCGCTCTGCTTGAAGGGGGCAGGCTGGTGTCACTGAGTTCGCCGGCGGAGTTTCTCCGATCTTCCGACACTCTGGTCTCGAAGTATGTAGAAGCTTTCGGAGTCCCGAATGGAACTCAGTCACTTCAGGATCAGCTCAAGCGAGGCAGCTTATGAATTTCTGGAATTTTGTTGAGCAGAACAGATTGGAGATCGCCGGACTCACACTTGAGCACTTGTGGATGGTGGGCATTTCCATTCTGCTTGCCGTTGCAGTTGGGATCCCGCTCGGAATCCTGATCACTCGCAAGCCTGCGCTCCAGAGGCCCGTGATCGCGGGCGCAAACATCATTCAAACCATCCCGAGCCTAGCTCTATTCGGATTTTTGCTGCCAGCGCCTTGGATCGGCGATCGCGCCGGACGCCTGGCAATTCTGGCTTTGACGCTCTACGCGCTTCTCCCGTTGATCCGCAATACTTACGCAGGAATCAAAGGCGTGGATCACGCGGTCGTCGAGGCGGCGCGCGGCATGGGCCTGACTGACTGGCAGCTTCTGTTCAAAGTTGAGCTTCCTCTCGCAGCCAGTGTCATTCTCGCCGGAGTTCGCGTAGCTGTGGTGATTTCCGTGGGCTTGGCGACGATTGCTGCGGCAATAGGCGCGGGTGGACTGGGGGAGTTGATTTTTCGCGGACTCGCCATGGTCAACAACAATGTAATTCTCGCGGGCGCAATTCCCGCCGCCCTGATGGCGTTGGCCGCCGATACCCTGCTGGGCTGGCTGGAAAAACGGCTTGCGCCACAGCGAGCCACGTAACATGCAAAATCCCACAGGCGTGCTGCGAGGAAGTCCCCGTAGTTGTTCAAAGCGGGAGGGCACGACGTTTAGTCGTGCCGTTAAGTTTCTCAGATTGATAATCGGCGCGGCTGAAAGCCGTGCCCTCCCGGCCGCCGCGCTCATCATCATCTTGTTCACATTCGCCGTGCTCCCCTCCTGCTCCCGCCGCCCCCGCATCGTCGTCGGATGTAAGAACTTTACCGAGCAGATCATTCTCGGAGAACTCATCGCCCAGCAAATCGAAAACAAAACTCATCTCTCCGTCGAGCGGCGTTTCTATCTCGGCGGAACTTACATCGCGCATCAAAGCATTCTGGCCGGACGCATCGACATTTATCCTGAATACACCGGCACCGCGCTGACCGCGGTCCTGAAGCAGCCGCCTGGCTCCGATCGCAAAGCGGTTTACGACCGCGTGCGCTCGGAATATGAGCAGCGCTTTCACCTGACACTCGGCCCGCCGCTCGGCTTCAACGACACATTTGCTATCGAGATCCGAGGCGACGACGCCCGCCGCCTGCATTTGCAAACGCTCTCTCAGGCGGCCGCGTACACTCCGCAATGGCGCGCCGGCTTCGGCTACGAATTCATGGAGCGTCCCGACGGCTACAAGGGTCTGGTCGCGACATACGGCCTGCGTTTCGCGGCGCCGCCGCGCATCATGGACCTCGGCCTCCTCACCCGCGCTCTCAAAGACCATCAGGTTGATCTGATCGCCGGCAACATGACCGACGGCCTCATCCCCGCCCTCGACCTATTTGTGCTCGAAGACGACAAGCACTACTTCCCGCCGTATGAAGCCGTGCCGGTCATTCGCGAGCAGACGCTGTCGGAGCATCCGGAAGTGCAGCAGGCTCTAGGCGAGCTCGCCGGAAAGATTTCCGACGAAGAAATGCGCCAACTCAATTACGAAGTGGATGGTCAGAAGCGGGATGTGAAGGAAGTGGTAAGGGAGTTTCTGCAGAGCAAAGGGGTGTGAGACGCTGAGGTTTGGGTTGTTGGTCGCCAGCTCAAGTGGAGTGGAGCACGGTACGATGCCCACCCCCGGCCTCACCACAACGAAGTGCTAAGGATACATTAGGAGAACGCTTATGGCGCAAGATACGCGGATCATGGACATCTTGCAGAAAGCCAAGAAACTCGCGCAGCAATACCGCGCCCTGACGGGCAAGCCTCTGGGTATCACCGGCGAGGTTGCCGAATACGAAGCTGCACGCATTCTGGGTGTCGAACTTACACCGGCGCGGCAGGCCGGATATGACGCGATTGAGAAAAGGAATGGGACAAATTGGCGACTTCAAATAAAGGGTCGTTGCTTGCTTCCCAATTGCAAACCGGGACAGCGCCTCGGTTCCATAGACGTCAAGAAGGACTGGAACGCGGTACTCATGGTCCTGCTGGACGAGAACTTCGATGCTATTGAGATTCATGAAGCTGAGCGTACCGCCATTCTCGCTGCCCCAACAGCCCCAGGATCCAAAGCCCGCAATGAACGAGGCGCCCTCGGCGTCAACAAATTCAAGGCCATTGGAAAGCTACGTTGGCCGCTTGACAGGGCTTCAAAGACATCGTGACTTGGACGGGCTCCCGGATGCAGAAGTCAACGGGTGCCCCATTTTTCGCGTTCTTTACGAAAAGTGGGGTCTTTCATTTCTCCGATACCAATCCATGAGGGTAAGGGTCAAAAGCCCCATGTCTCGCAAAACCGGCGAGACACGGGGCACCCCAATGATTTCACAGGTAAACTGAAGTTAAGGTCACGACCAACGACCAACGACCAACGACCAACGGCCAACGGCCAACGACCGCCTCACATCAACCACAACGCATCCACATCGACAATCACATTCGTCTGCGGAATTTTCTCTTTCGCCGCGTGCGCAAGCATTTCCCTTAGCAGCGAGTTTAGCTTTTGCCGGCTCGGGGACTTCAGAATGAAGTGATAGCGATAATCGCGCTTCAGCCGTTCGATGGGAGCAGCGGCGGGGCCGAGCACACGGACTCCTTCATGCCGAGTCTTTTCGAACCAGCGGCCGAGCGCTCCCGCCCACTTGAGCGTGTCGTCGAGTTTCGCGCTGCGGACCATCACGTTGGCGAGTGAGCTGTAAGGCGGATAGTGCATCCAGCTGCGGAAGTGGAGTTCCTTTTCGTAGAAGCCCGCGAAATCGTGCTGCGCGGCGTATTGCACGGCGTAGTGCTCGGGAAAATAAGTTTGCAGCACAACTTTGCCCGGCACTTCTCCGCGCCCGGCCCGTCCAGCGACTTGGGTGAGCAACTGAAACGTACGTTCGGCAGCGCGGAAATCTGGCATGCCGAGCGCCATGTCCGCGCCGACCACGCCGACCAGCGTCACGCCGTGAATGTCGTGACCCTTGGCGATCATCTGAGTGCCAACCAGCAGATCCAGTTCGCCGGCGTTTAGCGCGTTCAGCGCACGCTCGAAATCCGAGTGGCTGCGAACGGTGTCTCGATCTAGTCTCGCAATTCGTGCTTGCGGAAAAAATCCGTGCAGCAACTCCTCCAACTTTTCTGAGCCAGTGCCAAGAAAGTAGACGTATTCACTTCCGCACGACGCGCAGTTCTTTGGCACAGGGGCCATGAAGCCGCAGTAGTGGCATTCCATCCGACGCTTGAGTTTGTGGTGGGTGAGCGCGATGGCACGCCTGCTCTTTCCGCTCCAGGCGCAGCCGGATCTCCTCGATCAGCTTGCGCGAGACCACTTGTTCCTTCCCGGTTTCCTGAAACTCCTGTCGCATGTCCACGAGTTCAACTTCCGGCAGAGGCCGCTTTTCTACGCGGTCGGGCATTTCCATTAGCGCATAGCGGCCTTTTTTGGCGTTGAAGTACGATTCCAAAGACGGTGTGGCCGTGCCCAAGACAACTACAGCGTCAGAAAACTTTGCGCGCATCACTGCTACATCGCGCGCATGATAGCGAGGCGTTTCTTCTTGCTTATAGGAAGAGTCCTGTTCTTCGTCGACGATCAAGAGCGCGAGGTTGGAGACGGGAGCAAAGACTGCCGAGCGTGTCATGGACATCGGCCGCCACGGCGGGCGTGAGTCCAATTTCGGGCACCAGCAGAATCGCCGAGCGGCCGGCATCGAGTACCGACTTCATCGCCGCAAGATAGACTGCGGTCTTGCCCGATCCGGTCACACCATGCAGCAGGATGCCGGCGAAACCCCGAGCGTCAACCGCCCCGCGAATTCGACCGACCGCGGCCCGCTGCGCCGGATTGAAATCCAAGTCGGCGCGAAGCCCATGCGCATTGAGGCCCGGCCGCGGAAGTTCAACCGGCTCTTCGGTGACCTCGACAAGTCCACGCTTCACCAACGTTCCCAAAGTGCTTCTTGGCACTTCAAGCTCACGCAAGGTCTCGACTGCGAGTCGCCCGCCTGCACTAGCAAGTGTTTCGAGGAGTAGCCGCTGGTTCGCATTCAACTTCCCTTCTGCTTGTTTGAGTACTGCTACCTGCATCACGCGCGAAGCATCAGCAGCATGGGAGACGTCCTCGCGCGCGATCCATTTTTTTCGCACCATCCCTTCGACCACCGCCCGAGAGACTCGCGTAGCGGTCCTCAAAGACTCCTCCCGGGCGTGGTCGCGCGATGCCAAATAGTCCAGCACCCGGAATTCTGCATCTTGATCTTCAGGCGTTCGCTTCGATCGCGCGGACGACCCTGCGCTGCCGGCGAGGTGAAGCGCCATGTGACCTTCGTCTGTGATCCTGTAAACAACTGCACGGCGGAACTCCGCACTCAGCGGAAGCATTGAGCGGAAGACTTCCCCGAGCGGAGCGAGGTAGTACTCGCGGATCCACTTTCCCAGCCGCAGCAATTCCTCCCTGAGCGCAGGCGACCCGGTCTCGTCCAGGGTCTCCATGACATTTTTTACAGGCACCTTCGGCGGGCGATCATGCAGTTCGGTAACGATTCCAATCATTCGCTGCTGGCGAAACGGCACCAAGACCCGCCCACCTGCGGAAGGACGAACACCTTCGGGAAGCCGGTAGGTAAATACCTGGTCGAGCGGCACAGGTACGGCCACGTCGCAATATTCAGCCATGAAGAAGGAGTTCGAAGATGAATCCTAACATCCGCGAAAATCGGATGCGCGGCCGGAGGAGCTAAGTAGCGTTACAGGCTTTTCCCCTGCGACCTCTCAGGACGCACAAAAGCCTCCAATTTTGTCTATGGCACGGAAGTGTAATTAGTTCCAGAAGATGCACTGAGAGAAGCAAATTTGACCTAAGGTGTTTTACCTAAGGAACCTGAGATTGCACAGGGTCGATTATTCTAAGGCGAAGTTGCAGCGAAGATAGGAGTCGCTCTACACTCTGCTAGGCATAGGGAGTATTGAATAAGAGAAGTGCTCGCGCATCTATTTACGTTAATTTTGTTGGACTTTGACAGTGGCGAAGGGCAGTCAGCATGTCTCCTAGAGATGTAGGCAGTTCGGCACCTGCCCGGCAAAGCCTTTCCCAAGAAAAGCGCGTTTGTGGAAATCAGTATGGTTCTTTCTGATGGAATTCCAGCAGCATGGCATACCAGGTGCAAACGACTTCACTTAATCCTCCGAGTTAGGGCGGTTAAAGGCTGGCGTATGGCGAAGTCATTTCCAAGAAGAGGTGAGTTGTGGAGGAAAAATTTCTGCGCCCAAGGGAGCGGCAGGTCGTGGAACTGCTCCTACAGGGTTGCGACAATGATGAGATTTCCAGGCAGTTAAATATTGCGCGGCGGACGGTGAAGGCCCACTTCAACCGGCTATTTCTGCGCTTCAGCATCCATGGCGGAGTCAAACGGGTAAAACTAGCGACACTTTTATACAGGAGACAGCTATGTTCAGAGGCGGAAAGGGTAGAACCTGTCCAAACGAGCGGGAACAGCGAGTTATTGAACTCGTCGCACAAGGACTTAAAAACAAAGAAGTTGCCGACGAAATCGGCACCACCGAACACGTCGTCAAAAACTATCTCCGGACCATCTACGACAAACTGGGGCTCTGGAACCGCGTAGAACTAGCCCTCTGGTATGAAGCTCGCCGGCACGAAGGCTTGGTGCTGGCCCAAAGTCACTGAAATCTACCGCCGAAGTTGCCGAAATCGCAAAAGAGACGTGGGCACGCTCTCCTTTGCGGTTTCGGCCTACTTTGCGGTAATAGGCCCCAACAAAACCTGGATCGGTTTTTTTCTTATTCACAAGCCGCGCGTGATGCAGGCTCGAACTGGTCTTGCTGCGCCGCTCGTTGTGTACTGAAGCGCCCTCCAGGAGTTTTTCCATAGAGATCGGATCCTGGACAGTAGTAGAGCGCGGTATGAACATCGACCCACACGCGGACCTCCGGATTGCCCAAATTACTGGGTGCGCGAGCCGGGACCTCCGCTAAACCAAGTTCTACCAACAGTGATTCGAACCAGGTGAGCTGTGACGATGGGTTCGAAGGCCACAAACCCCAAACAGCCAGAACCAGCAACAGCGCGAAGGATGCAAGCACCATAGTAGCGGCCTTGCGTCGAGTCCGCAGACGCAAGCGAAAAGACTGGAACGCTCGAAGCAAATTGCCGAAGTCTGCGGCACTGCGATATTTCGTCCCAAACGTACCCAGGGCTTCGGTAGCGACGGGAAGGCTACTGTCTTCTTCAGTAGTTATGCCACCAGTTCTGGCGCTGTCTTTCGGCACCGGCGAATGCTCGCCTTGGTCAAAGCCGACTGGAGGAATCCTTCCAGGAACAGCTTGTTGCAGGTCTAGCTTTCCTCGTCCGATTGTGGTTGCCCAAGAGTCGGACTGGCCGGTATCGTCCACATCGGCTTCGGAATGCGGGAATTCGGCTTCGACATTTCGCTCCTGCAGAGTGTCCTGCGCCTGCTGCATAAACCACATCGATGCCCACTTGCTTTGCAAACCGTCCGCCGGAGTTGCAGCCACCCGAGGCATGCTGCAATTTCCGCAAAAGACCTCGTTTTTCCCGAATGGCCGCCCGCAAACCCGGCAAGCAGTTGCTAGAGGCCCGGCAATATCTTGCGGAAAAGACGATGCAGCCTCATCGTCAGACAGACGTGTCAGCGCGTCCGTGTTCGGAACATCGTAGAACGCGGCATTGCTGGCTGGACTGGCTGGCAAGTCAGGTGAAGATAATTGCGGAAAAGCCTGCAAACTGGTGCTCATATTGTGCGAGCCAGTTTCCTGCTCGAGTAGTTGCGTCACCAGGCCGGCCATCAATTGGCAGGTGCGCACATCGCATTCGTGGAAGCCATCGACCTTGCTCCAGCGCAGCTCTAGCAGGCCGGCGATCTCATCGCCTCGCTGAATGGGAACAGCGAGCACCGACCCAATTCCAAGTTCACGGCAGTGTGCAGTATCCAGCCGGACATCGCTTTGCGCTTCTGAAGATTGGAACTGTCTTCCGTTCCTCAACCTTTCGGTGGCTACGGGCGAGTTCGACGAAATCGAACCGCCTGGGACTCCCGCTGGAATGCCGGATTCGGCAAGGCACTCAAGGTATCCGTCTTTGAGCAGACTTACGCTCACTCCGCCTGCGTCAGTTATTGTGCGAAGACGATCAGTGATCAGACGCGCTGCCGAGGCGAGGTCCATCTCCCCAGCCTGTACCAGCGATTGCGTCTCTGCGATCTCAGAGAAGATCCAGGCGGCATCCAGTCGCGGGTCCTTGGTGCGCAGGCTCTCGTTGTGCTGCTGCAGAACATAGGCGGCGGCCAGCAGCTGCTGGAACCCGTTCCGATCTAAAACGGGTTTCGCTTTCGCGCCTGTGAAGGAAGACGTCACCGGCAGGTACTCCGTTGTGCTGTATTGTAAAGCAGTTTCCGAACGTACAATCCTTGGAGGGGCAAAAGGTGCTAAAAGATGTACCTGCGTGCGCGAGTGTCTGGACTCGGCCGGCTAGGCCAGAACTGCTTGGTACTCCTCGTACACACCCTTGAAGTCGGTGATTTGATGGTTTCCCTCGAAGTGCCAAATCCTGGTGGCCACTTCATCGATCAAGTCTTCGTCATGGGTGACCAAAAGGACTGTCCCCTGATAGCGCTGCAGGGCGATGTTGAGCGCGTTGATCGATTCGAGATCAAGGTGGTTGGTCGGTTCATCGAAGACCAGTACATTGGGCTTTTGCAGCATTAATTTGCAAAACAGCAGCCGGCTTGCTTCGACAGTTGTCCCTGGCTCGATCAGCGCTTTGTGGTCCTGAGCAAAGTATCCAACCGCGGCCTCGTGTCCCCAGATGACCTTTCCGTCGTTCAAAAATGGGCCGCCGTAGCCGCTGGTCTTGCGCAGTTCTGCTTCCGGCACGGTGGGAGAGTTCGCCAGTAGCGCATTCACCAGAGTTGTTTTGCCGGCGCCATTCCGGCCCATCAACGCAATCTTCTCTCCACGGCTTACACTTGCCGTAAAGCTGCGAATCACTGGTGTGTCGCCATACGACTTAGTGACACCTTCCACTTCCAGAATGTGCTTGCCCGACGGGCGTTTCTGTTCAAACTTCAAATACGGGCGCTGGATGTTTGACTTCGCCAGTTCGGTCACTTGCAGGCGCTCAACTTCCTTACGGCGTGATTGCACCTGGCTCGAGCGAGTGCCGGCTGAGAAGCGCGCGATGAACTCATTGAGTTGCGCAATCTTCTTTTCTCGTTGCGCATTCTGGCTTTCGATTTGCGAGTGGATCTGTGTCTTTGCGACCACCATGTCATCGTAGGTGCCGGTGTAAGTAATGATGGTTTCGTAATCAATGTCGGCAATGTGAGTGCAGACCCGGTTCAGGAAATGGCGATCGTGGGAGATGACGATCAGCACTCCCTCGAACTGATTCAGAAAACTTTGCAGCCAGTGGATTGAGTCTAAGTCCAAATGGTTGGTGGGCTCGTCGAGCAGCAGTGCTTGTGGATGTCCAAACAGCGCCTGCGCCAGCAGCACCCGGACTTTTTGTCCGCCCGGCAGTTCGCCCATCTTTCGTTCGTGCAATTCGTCTGGAATATCAAGGCCTTGCAGAAGGATGGCGGCATCGCTCTCGGCGGTGTAGCCGTCTTCCTCGCCTACAATGCCTTCCAGCTCGCCCAGTCTCATTCCATCGGCATCGGTCATCGCCGGCTTGGAATAGAGCTTGTCGCGTTCTTCCAGGGCCGCCCACAATCGCTTGTTGCCCATGATTACGGTATCGATCACGCGATAGCGGTCGAAGGCAAACTGGTCCTGCCTCAGTACGCCAAGCTTTTTCGGGCGCGCGACAGTCCCTTTCTGCGGATCGAGCTCGCCGGAGAGAAGCTTCATGAAAGTGGACTTGCCCGCGCCGTTGGGGCCGGTCAGACCATAGCGCTTGCCCGGCGTAAAGCCAGTGGAGACTTCGTCAAACAGAATTTTGGCGCCGTAGCGCATGGACACGTTACTTACTGAAATCATGATCTAAGGGAACTGCGGGGGAATTGCCCTAAGGCGCGGAACGCAGCAACTGGATTTAGGATATCACGACCCCTTCATGCATTCGATCTGACCTGCTCAGGTAGGCCAACTGACGGCAGACTGCCTTCCTCATGGCTCAAGTAGTAGTGCACCGCGGGAGTGATGATCAGCGACAGCACCATGGAAATCAGAATTCCGCCGATGACAGCAATGGCCAGAGGTTGCAGCATCTGCGAACCTGCGCCCAGCGCGAACGCCAGAGGCAGCATTCCTGCGATGGTTGCCAGAGCGGTCATTACGATCGGACGCAGACGACGGCGGCTGGCTTGCAGCATCGCTTCTTCTGCCGAGGTTCCGGTGGCCCGAATCTTTTGGTCGGCGTCAATCAGCAGGATGCCGTTCTTCGCCACGATTCCGACGACCATGATCATTCCCATGAAAGAGGAAACGTTGAACGTGGTGCGAGTGATGAGAAGCGCGATGAAAACCCCGGACGTGGAAAGCAGGGCCGAAGCCAGGATCGCAATCGGAGCGGCGAAGGTGCGAAATTCAAATAGCAGAACAATGAAGACTAGAACGATGGCGAGCAGCAGCACGAATACCAGGTCGCGAAACGATTTCTGCTCCTCTTTGTAAGTGCCGCCGTACTCCACGTGAATGCCTGATGGCACGTGAAGGCCGCTCACCGTTTTCTGGACCGCATCCATGGCGCTGCCCAGGTCGGTGCCCTCTAGCCGGCCCGTAACCATGACCACGCGCAGAAGATTTTCCCGGCGGATTTCGGTCTGTCCCGGAAGCTCTGTAATTGTCGCCAGCGCTCCGAGGGTTGCCGTGCGGCCGCTGCTGCTGGTAAGTACCGTGTCACGGACCGTTTCCACCGTAGCACGGTTATTCTTTGGAAAACGCACGCGGACGGTGTATACCCGGTCATTTGAAATCACTGGCGTCGCCGCCGGTTCTCCCTGGACGAGTGCGGTTACATCGGTCGCGATTTCTTCCGGCGTGAATCCGGCTCGGGCTGCGACCGACCGGTCGACCTGAAACGACACAGCCGGGCCGCTGATGGTGTTTTCGATTCCGTCCAGCACATCCACAACACCGTCAATTTTGCGGATCGCGTCGGCGATTTTCGGTGCCCATTGTTCGGCTACGGCCGGGTCCTGTGAAAACAATTTGATCTGAATCGGCTCGCGCTCGCCGGTGAGATCGCCGATCATGTCCTGCAGAATTTGCACGAATTCGATCTTGACAGCGGGCTCCTGTTCGACCACCTTCGCCCGGACATCTTCAATCACATCGTCAATGCCCCGCTTGCGGTCTTTCTTTAGCTTGACCAGGATGTCACCACGGGTGGCCTCAGTGACCGCTGCCGGCCCAAGTTCGGCCCCAGTCCGCCGGGAACTACTCTCCACTTCCGGAACGGACTTGATGATCCGCTCCATGTGCAGAACCATTCGGTTGGTTTCCGAAAGAGAGCTTCCTGGCGGAGTCCAGTAATCGAGAGTAAAGTCCCCTTCGTCCATCTCTGGCAACAGGTCGTTTCCCGAGAAACGGTAGCACACATACGAACTGGCTATCAGTACGAGACTCAGGCCGACGAGCCACCATGGCCTTGCCAGCGCGCGGCGCAACCAGTGCTGGTGAAAGTCAATAATCTTGCGGAAGCGGCTGCCCAGCGAAGCTTCTTCCGCCGCCAGCAACTGGGACAGTGATTCTTCTTCATCCGCCTTCTCAGTCGACTCTGAGACATGCTTCCGGATGAAGTAGCTGCTGAGAGTCGGCGTCCACGTAAGGGCCAGCGCAAGCGATGTGAACAACGAGACGCCCAGAGTTACGGCGAGTGCGCGAAAGAATGATCCGGTCACACCAGTGATCGAGATCAGAGGAAGAAACACAACCACTGGAGTCACCGTCGAACCAATCAGCGGAACCGTGATCTCTCGCAATGCGGCGCGAATTGCCTGGAGCCGTCCTTGTCCCGCGTCACGATGCAGCACAATGTTTTCAACCACGACAATCGCATCGTCAATCACCAGACCGACTGCTGCCGCAAGGCCTCCCAGCGTCATCAGATTGAAGCTTTCGCCAATGACCTTCAAAACAACGAAGGTGACCAGGATGGTGACTGGGATCACTAGCCCGGCAACGATCGAAGTCCCCCAATCGTGCAGGAAAATCACCAGGATGATCGAGGCGAGCACCACTCCCAGCAAAATCGCATCGCGCACGCTCTTGATGGAGTCACTCACAATGATGGACTGGTCGTAGAACGGCCTGATTTCGACTCCCCGAGGCAGGGATTGGCGGATTTTCTCCACTGCCTGATGCGCTTCGTCGGCGACCTCCATGGTGTTGCTGTCAGGCTGGCGATTGATGTTGAGCAGCACCGCTGGTTTGCCGTTAGCGCTGACAATCGTGTAGACGGGCTTCACTTCCGGAACCACGTTGGCCACATCGCCGATGCGTACGGGAATTCCAGCTGGCGTCGTCTTCACGGCCACTGCGGCGATCTGCTCCGGAGTTTGCACCTGGCCGCTGATTAGCCCAAGCACGAGCTGGTGATTTCGTTCGAACAGTCCGGGGGAGTCGATCAGGTTGGTGCGCTTGATCGCATCCAGAATGTCAGTCACGGTCACGCCTGCGGTGAGCAGCTTGGCGGGGTCTGGTTCGATGTGGAACTCCGGCTCCTGCCCGCCTTGAACAATCACGCTCGAAACGCCGTTCAGCCGGTTGAGCCGCGGCTTCAGTTCGTAAGTCGCCATCTCCCATAGCAGGGTCTGCGGAACCGTATCCGAAGTCAGACTGTAGCCGAGGATTGGAAAGCTGGCGAAGGTCATCCGGCGCGTGTCAATTGTTGTCGTCGGCGGAAGTTCCGGTTGAACCCGAGAGATTGCGGAATTGACATACTGTAGCGTCTGGAACATATCCACATTCCAGTTGAAGAAGAGATCGATTTCAGCAGACCCGCGGCTGGTTGTAGACCTGACTTCCTCGAGGCCAGGCACACTGTTCACTGCTTCTTCGACGGGACGCGTGACCGTGACCATCATCTGGTCAATCGGCATCACTCCGTTGTCGACAGCAAGAACAATGCGAGGAAAATTGGTGGTGGGAAAAACTGCAACCGGGATGTTGAATGCGAGATATCCGCCCAGCGCCGCCAATGTGAGGATCAAAAAGATCAGCGGCTTGGAGTGGCGCGCAAACCAGTACGAGGACTCGGGACGATTCAACTTGCCCCTCCCGCGCTACTCCTTTTCATCGTTCCCTTCCGGCTTGGCTTCAGCAGATGTGATCTTGCTGTTGTCAGGTAGGCCGTATGCGCCGGACGCGACGACCCGGTCTCCGGCTAGAAGTCCCTCGACAATCTGCACCCGGTCTGCGTCGCGGATTCCTGTCTTTACAGCCTTCTGATGCGCGCACTGATCGCCGGCCTTGGCGCTCTTCGCACACGTTCCTGCGACCATCACCGAAGTTGTTCCATCCTGCCCAGTCAGCAGCGCTGCCGCGGGCACAGTTAATGCGTCGGGGACTGAGCGAGCGATCATCGAGACTTGGACGCTTGTTCCCGGTTTCAGATGGCCGCCTGGATTCTTGGCTTGCACCCAGACTTCGACGGTTGTGCTGTTTGGATCGAGCGCGGGACTGACGACCGCTACTTTGCCTGCAATAGGCTTCTCCATCCCCGGCACTTCGATTGTGGCTTTATCTCCCACCTTCAGTAGGGCCGCGCTCGGCTGCGCTATGTGGGCTCGGGCGATTACCTGAGAGATGTCCATCACCGTCAGCAGAGGCGTTCCTGCGGCGGCCATTTCTCCGGGATAAAGAGGGCGTTCAGTGACGACGCCATTGATCGGGCTCCTGATCTCTGAGTAACTGAGTTGCGCGCTTGCCCCTTCATATTTTCCCTGTGCCGACTCAAGCTGTCCTTTCGCTGACTTCAACGTCTGCTGCTTGCCGATTGCGTTCAGGGAATCCAAATGCCTCTGAGCAATCTCGTATTGGTTGCGTGCATTGGTCAGATCGACTCCAGCCTGGTCCAGCTCTTTGCGCGGCAGTGCACCCTGCTGAAAGAGATCCTGGCGGCTGTCAAACACTTTCTGCTGTGCGTCCAGTTGCTGCTTCGCAGCCTGCGCGTCAAGTCGAGCTTTCTGCAATTCTTGGGGAAGATCGGCGGCAGTGGTGGTCTCGTACGCCGCTTGTGCTTGAGTGTAGGCGCCTTTGTTCTCCTGCGCGGCAGCGGCAAGGTCACGGTTCTCAAGCACAGCGAGCAACTGGCCCGCACGGACATGGCTTCCACGATTTACCAGGAATTTCTTCACCGGCGCGCTGATCTTAGGAACGATGGCTGATTGGGCTACGGGAAAGAGAACAGCGTCAGCAGTGACTTTCTGCTCCACAGCCGCCTTCTCCACCGGAACAATCTGCACCGGCACGACCGGAGAAGTGTCCTTCGGCTCTCCTGAACATGCGGTCATAACTGCGAGCGCAGCCGCCAGCAATACCGCCACCGCTATGCGATATAGCACCGCCGAGTTGACAGTTTGAATGTCTAGCCGGGATCGTTCCACTCAGAATTTTCCTGTAAGCGTCTGAAGATTCGCAATTGTCACTCGAAACCGCACTTGGCCATCGCCTAAAGCATTCTGCGCCAGGGTCAGCGTGTTCTGCGCGTCCACAACTTCCAGGACAGCGGCCTCGCCCGCCTGATATCGCAAGGTGGTCAGGCGCAAACTCTCCGCCGCCAAATCGGCCGACTGGCGAAGCGATTCCAGTCCCGATTGCGAAGTTCGGGCTTCACTGTAAAACGTTTTCAAATCAGCCACCATCTTGCGCTGGGCGAAACTCAATTCTACTTTGGCCTGATCGCGCTGCAGGCCGGCGCTCTTAACTTTGCTGCGCCCTGCTCCCCAACTCCAGATCGGCAGCTCGAGGGTTGCCGTGGCCGCGTAGCCCAGGTTGCGCACGTTCCTGCCGGTGACAGGATCAACTCCGTTCACCGCGAAGTGGTTTGCATCAATCCCATAAAAATAATCGAAGCCAAGAGACGGCAGAAAGCTGTTCCAGGCGACTGCAACTTCCTGGTTCGCGGCCTTCAACGACGCCAGTGCCGCTTGCACCTCCGGATTGTTCTTTCCCGCTTGTGCCTCGACCTCCTGGAATGACGGCAATGGGACGAGGTTTTCCAAATCGTCTACCGTACTGAAGTTTTCGTTAAAATTTGGAAAAATCAGCACTGCAAGCTCCAGCCGGCTGCGCTCCATTTCGAGTTCTGCATCTTGCAAGGCGCGCTGTTGCTGGTGAAGCTGGAGTTGCGCTTTGATGGTATCCGCGTGGGCCACCTCTCCCCCACGCTCCAGCTTTCCAGTCACCTCAAAAAAGTGCTGGGCTTCCCCGGCTGCCCGCTGGGCAATGGAGTACTTCCGCTGCGCCACGACCTATCCGTAATAGGCTTGCACCACCGTGACTACAAGGCCGCGCGTGGCAATCTCCGCCCGAGCCTTGGCCAGAGCCTCCTCAGCACGCGCCCTGCGATACTCAGCCACATTCAGCAATGAGATGGTTTGGTGTGCATTCCCTTCGCTGACGTACTCATGCACGCCGTTTGAGGCTATGTAGCGCCCAGTACCGGTGTCATTCCCCTGGGTGTAGAGGAACTGTGCGTTGTAGTTGACGTTCGGCAGCAGGGCAGCCCGGCTCTGCACCCGGTTCTCTCTCGCGACACCGTACTCGGTAAGCGCAGCCCGGTACTGGGGTGCATTGGTCTGGGCCCGAGCGAGAGCATCTTGCAAAGTCACGGTGAGGGGCGCTGCCGAATTGTTTGCAGTCGCCACCTGATTGGTTTCCTGTCCCGCTGCAGACGAAATCATCAGCAAAACTGACAGCACTATTCCTGAGAAAATTATGGCTCTAATCCGACCAAGGTCTCTCATGATGTCTCCGTCGCTTACCAGTTAAGAGTCGCGGTTTTCATTGTGGCACAAGTTTGTCCCATAAGGGGCTTGTCCGCAGAGTTTCGCCGTATTTGGGGCCAGGGCGATGCCCTCAAGTGCGCTATCCGCAGGGAATTTGCCCCTCGGTGCCAGGTAGCGAAACTTTGGCGAAAGACGTGCTTTGTTCTTTTCCGACTGGGCCCAAAGGAGTGAAACATGGTTGACCTGGAGCAAATCAAAATTACGCGCCGCGACGAGCAGGTGTTGAAGCTGCTGGTCCAGGGTTGCAGCAATAAAGAGATCGCCGCTGAACTAAAAATCAGTCCGCGCACCGTAAAGCAACACTTACGCACGCTGTTTCTCAGAGCAGGAATAAACAGGGACGCAAGCGCGTCATCCTGGCAACCGAATTTTTGAAAAGGAGCATATGAATTATGTCGCCTCGTGAGCAGTTGAGCCGCAGAGAAATCAATGTTGCGACCATGGTTTGGGAGGGCAAGACCAATCCAGAAATCGCGGCCTGTCTGGGTAGCAGTGCGCAAGTAATCAAGAACCAGCTCCGTGGCGTCTTCGACAAATTAGGGGTGTGGAGCCGCCTGGAGCTGGCTCTCTATATCGCTTCCCACGGTGGCGCCAAGTGGATGGATGCCTCAGAGGTACGCGGCGCGGGAACGGCAACCGCAGCGGCTGCGTCGTTGGGGGCGTGAATGGCGAGTCGGAAGCAGCGCTTCACGCAATGATCTGCATGTGGCGGCGCAAACTTTCCTGGCTTTCGGGTGAGATGTTTGTGAAGCGCACACCAATTCCGAATCCGGGCGAACTGCTGGCCACTTCGCCCTTCAATCGCAGCTTGGTCTCTCCCAGCCAGAGTGCGACTTCGAATTTGGTGTTCACCGGCAATGGAATCGGCATTTCGACGAAGCAGCCGCCCAGGCTCAAATCCGAAACCTTGCCCCATATCACCGGCTGCCCGACTGGGTGCAATTCCGCAGAGATTGAGCACTTCACCCGAGCAGATTGGCGTCGGTCCTTGCCGGCAAAGCGAAAGTCGTCCATCGCCCCGGACGGCAGTGGGAAGTCCCATAACGGCTTTTCCGGGGTCAGATTGAGCAGTCCAACTTCGCCTTCTCTTGGCGATCCCGGCTCGCCCGCCCATTTCACTTTGAAATGGACCTTGATCTTGCCATACGTCAACCCGATAATTTCGTCGACTTTGAGCGCGGCCCGGACGCCAGTCAATTTGGCTCCGTTCTGGCTCAGCTCCGCCGTGGTGACATTTTCCGAGAACATTCGGCCACCCCGGTCGGTGCCAAAAATGCGCACCGGCAACGCTAGCGGCTTTCTCGCTTCTCGACGTTTGCCCATCTACCTCAATTCCTTAATTCTTTCGGTTGCGTATGGTACTGGAGAATCAGGCATTTATCCAGATAATCTCTCGATCGGAGCAGTTAGAGACGAGACGGTGCCGGCTCTTTGGCGAGAAATGGGAAAACCATGCAAACACTTGCAGAAATGGATGGCTTGCGTCCGTAAGCCTCTATTAAGCAAGCAGTTAAGGCAGGGGCTACGGCACTAGAATTGCTGAAGGTTGCTTGACGGGATTTCGCGTATCCCGATCTGGAAACGGTTGTAACACACTACTGGCGAAAAATTCTCCTGGGGCGAAGCGGCGATGATCTATAAGGAAACCTTTTGGATGGCGGCCTGCGACTCGACCGAGCAGTTGCGGGCTGAGTACGGCCCATTCCACACTCGCGCGGAGGCCGAACGGGAAGCCAGCAAGCTCGGCTTCGCTTATCTTCTGCGCTACGAACATCTCATTGGCGAAAACGAAGACATCAAAGAAGTACGCTGCATCTTCATCGAACTCCAGCCGGAAGCGGCAACGCCACGCCTCAGCCTGAAACTGCATACCCGCTGCGCCAGTTGTGGCCAGGCGGCCATTCACGACCACAGCTGGCAGGCTGAGGTCTGGGCCGACATCCACGAGTTTGAGCACTCCCGCCACCGCGTCCGCCTCTTCGAGCAGACCCGGGCCGAAGGTCTAAGGGAGATCGCCGGCTGGCGCGACGCCTGCGCGTGAGTGCGGGTCGCCGACAAAAGTTGGGGATACTGCTATATCGCGGAGCAATCAGTACTGCTGACGTTTGTCCGACAGGAGTGTCCGACCCACACAGGCATTCTCAAGTCCTGTCATCTGAAATTGGCCTCACCTCCCGGTAACTGGTAACATCCGGGCAAATGGCCCTTCGTCGAACTGCCTCCAAACTGATTGATGCCACGCGGAAACTGGCGCGTAAAAACCCGCCACATGATGGTCGCCCTCCCGGCGAACTGGTCATCATTACTGGAATGAGCGGCTCCGGCAAAGCTTCCGTTCTAAAGGCGTTCGAAGACCTCGGCTACTACTGCGTGGACAATCTTCCGGTTGGCCTGATCCCGCGTTTCGCCGAGCTAGCAGGCCAGTCGGCGGAAATTGAGCGCACAGCGCTGGTTGTGGACGTACGCGAAGGGCGTCAACTCGAGGAATTGCCCGCCATCATCAAGTCCGTCAAGCGGATTATCCCCACCCGGATGTTGTTCCTGGAAGCTTCCGACGCCGTGCTGCAGCGCCGCTACAGCGAGACCCGCCGGCCGCACCCGCTGGGCACCGACGCCCCCGTCAAGACTTCACTCACCGCCGAGCGCCGGCGCTTGCGTGCCATTCGCGCGCATGCTGACCTGGTGATTGACACTTCGAAATTCAACGTGCATGAGCTGCGCGCGCACATCAACGAATTGTTTCAGAAAAAAGAAAAGGGCAGGAATATCCTGGTCTCCTGCGTGAGCTTCGGGTTTCGGCATGGTGTGCCCGAAGATGCGGACCTGGTTTTCGATGTCCGCTTCCTGCCCAACCCGCATTTCGTTCCCGAATTCCGCCCGCTTACCGGACGCGATCCCAAAGTCGTGAAATACATTCGCTCTTTCCCGCAGACGCTCGAGTTCATCCAGCGCATCTCCGACCTGCTGGTTTATCTTTTGCCGCACTACATTCACGAGGGCAAGAGTTATCTAACGATTGCCTTCGGCTGCACTGGCGGCCAGCACCGCTCGGTCATGATCGCCGAAGATGTCGCCAAGCACTTGAAGAAGGCGGGCTACCGGGTAAAAGTTGTGCACCGGGACAGTCCCAAGTGAGCCGATCCATAAGAAACTTTGATTGCAGGGTAGGCTGGGCTATGATCTACCAGAGTTCCTGGCCATGTATTCCCGGTTTCCCTGGGTTTTCCGCCTGCTCCTTTCTATCTCGGCCGTCCTGAGCGCCGTCGTGCCAGCTTCGGCTGCTGAACCGCAGTGGCTGGAAATGCAATCCCGCATTTCTCAGTGGTTGCGTTGGATGAAAAAGCTCTCGGCCCAGAGAGTCCGGAATTGGGCACCGACCTAAACAACCTTGGACTCCTGTATGTCCTAAGCAAGCGATACGAGGAAGCGCAAAAAGTCTATCAACGGTCTTTGGCCATCCGCATCAAAGCATTCGGCGAAACCGATCCTGCGGTAGCAGAAACGATGGGCGGATACGCCTCGGCCTTGCGCGGCTTGCATCATGATGCGGAAGCCAAACAAATGGAAGATCGCCTTCAGGCAATCATTACAAATCAGACCGTCAACGTTTCAGAAAGTCTCATTTACACCCCTGGCTCTTAATGTTAAGGTCTGTACGCAATTAAGCGGTTGTCCGTGGGGTTTCCTGCCGGGAAGTTGGTTTTCCAGATAAGCTTCATCACCAACTTGGATCCGTGTCTTGATGATCGCTAGGCCCCTTGTTTGCCATCAAGGAGGTCCTCTCCATGACCTGCAACCGTGCCTACTACTCTCGCAGCAGTTTCAATGTTTTTGCTTCTGTCATCGCAGTCTTCACCTCTGTACTCGGCCTCGGTACGCCTGCCGCGATGGCCTCCACTCCCCTGTTCCTGCCGCCGGTGACCTACAACTCGGGCGGGCCCAACATCCTCGCCGTAGCGGTTGCCGATGTGAACCGCGACGGCAAGCCCGACCTGGTCTTCGCGATCGAATGTGCTAACCCTAGCTGCGGGACTAGCGCGGTTGGGGTGTTGCTGGGCAATGGCGACGGGACCTTTCAACCGGTAGTGGCGTATGGCTCGGTTGGGTCGTTAGTCGTCTCTCTGGCGGTTGCCGATCTGAACGGCGACGGCAATCCGGATGTGGTGGTGGCTGACTTCCTATCCAATACGGTGGCGATCCTGTTAGGTAACGGAGACGGGACGTTCCGCCCGGGGGCAACCTACGACTCGGGCGGAACCTTGGCCCTGGCGGTAGCGATTGCGGATGTAAATGGAGATGGCAAGCCCGACCTATTAGTGGGGAACGGGGTGGGGAAGATTGTGAACGGAAACTATTCCGTCTTAACTGTCGGCGTGCTGTTGGGGAAAGGCGATGGAACCTTCCAAACTGCGATTGCCTACGTCTCGGGCGGATCCAGTGTCTCGTCAGTGGCGGTCGCAGATGTGAACGGCGACGGAATACCCGATGTAGCGGTGGTAAACGGATGCGGCGGCGGCAACTGTGCTAACGAAGGCACAATAGGAATCCTCCTAGGCAACGGCGACGGGACTTTCCAAGCCCCGGTGATCTATAGCTCAGGCGGCTATCGTACAGTTTCGTTAGCGGTCGCGGATGTGAACGGCGACAGCAAGCCCGACCTGGTCGTCGTTGCCAACCCTCTCGTAGCGAACTGTGGGGGTTCTTGTGGACCTGGGAACGGAGTGCTGGACGTGCTGCTAGGCAATGGTGACGGAACCTTCAAGCCGGCGGTGACATACGACTCGGGTGGGAATGATGCAGTTTCGGCCGCTGTCGCCGACGTGAATGGTGACGGCAAACCCGACTTAGTGGTAGCCAACGCGTGTTTCGCCAGCGGTGGCATTTGTCCGGGTCAGTTAGGTGTGCTGCTCGGCAATGGCGACGGGACCTTCCAAGCGGCGATGGCCTTCGCTTCGGGTGGTGCATTTTCCTCTTCAATAGCCATCGCCGATGTGAACGGGGACGGTAGGCCCGACTTGCTGGTGGCGAACCAACTCTCCGCGTGCAGCTATTGTGGGACTGGTTCGGTGAGCGTGCTGCTGAACAACACCCCGTTCGATACCACCCCACCTGTTATTACCCTCTCTGCCACGCCGACAAGACTCTGGCCACCGAACGGCCGACTTGTGCCGGTAACTCTTTCGGGGACGATCACCGACACTGGCTCCGGCGTGAATGCCAGCACCGCGGAATTCGCCGTACAAGACGAGTACGGCGAAGTGCAGCCATTCGGCAAAATAGCGTTAGGTCCGGCGGGTAATTATTCATTCACGATTCTGCTCCGAGCCGGACGGAGGGGAAATGACTTGGATGGGCGCCATTATACAATTACGGTTGTTGCCAAAGACAACGCCGGCAATTCCGGATCACAAACGAGTGTGGTGACCGTTCCTCACGATCGCGGTAACTGAGTTGTTCATCTGAGCGGAGCGGGCCTTGCCCTTGCTCCCACGCTTTCTAGCCAGATTCGCGTCGTTTAGCCGATTACCCTCCAGTCTCAAGTAGAATAGGGTTCGCACCTGATGCTTACCTCATTCAGCGGCTCTGTGTTTTTTTACAACTTGGAGATCGGCGCGAACACTTCACCGACCAGGGGCTGCACATGCGCCAACTGACGCGGCTTCTGCGTTATCTGGTGCCGTATTGGTGGCAGTTCATCCCGTCCATTTTTTTGCTGGCCGCGGTTGGGTTTCTTGACGCGTTTCGGGTGCTGCTAATCGGGCCAGTCCTCGATCGAGTCCTGAATCCATCTTCCGGGTCGGACAAGATCCTGCTCTTCACTATCCCGCACACAAATCACACAATTTATCTGCAGAGATTCGTCCCTACGCATTTTCACAATGCCTGGACAATCGTCGCGTTCGCTTTTGTCGGCTCTACAGTCTTGAAGGGGATTTTCGATTATGCCGGCACTTATCTGGTGAACTATGCCGGTTACGGGCTGATCACCGATCTGCGCAATTCTCTCTACGATTCGATCTTGCGGCGCTCGGCGGCCTTCTTTCAAAGACACACTACGGGAACGCTGATTTCCACTATCGTGACCGATATCGAACGAGTGCAGTCAGCCATGTCCAGCGTAATGGCGGAATTCCTGCAGCAGTTCTTCACTTTTGTGTTTACCGCCGGTGTTGTGATCGTGCTGGGGAGGAGGCTGGCCTGGCTGCTGCTGCTGTTTGTACCCTTCATCATTTTTTCCGCCACCAAGATCGGTATGCGCGTGCGGCGCACCACCCGCCGGGGCCAGGACAAGCTGGCCGATATCCAAAACATTCTTCATGAGACCATCACCGGCAACCGCATTGTGAAAGCCTTCAGCATGGAGGCCTGGGAGTTCGCCCGCTTCCGCAAAGCCGCGCAGCGTCTGTTCCGTGCCAATCTGCGCTCCGTTGCAGCTTCGGCCATCAGTTCGCCTCTGATGGACATTTTCGGCGCAATTGCCATTGCCCTTCTTCTGTTGCTTGGCCGCGAGCAGATCGTTCATGGCTGGATGACGCCCGGAATTTTTGTAGCGTTCATCATTGCTGTGTTCAAGCTTTACGACCCGGTACGCAAGTTCGCGATGTTCCATAACAACTTCCAGCAAGCCATCGGCGCTTCGTCGGAAATTTTTAAGTTCATGGACACCCGCGATGAAGTGCAGGAGAAGCCCGGGGCTCCGGCGCTGCCTCCGTTCTCGAAGGCCATCGGCTTTGAGAATGTTTGCTTTTTCTACGAGTCGAGTGAAGGCCAGCGCGAAGTCCTTCGCAACATCAACCTGGAAGTGAAGGCAGGAGAGGTCCTGGCGCTGGTCGGATCGAGCGGAGCGGGCAAGAGCACCTTGGCTTCTCTCGTCCCGCGCTTCTTCGATGTGACCTCCGGGAGGATTTCGATTGACGGACATGATCTGCGCGACGTCTCAGTGGCGTCGATCCGGTCACAGATCGGAGTGGTCACTCAGGAAACCGTTCTATTCAATGACACCCTGCGCAATAACATCGCCTACGGCCAGCCCGGTATCTCTCAGAAGGAAGTGGAAGCGGCGGCCCGAGCGGCCTTGGCGCACGATTTCATTATGGAGCTACCGGCTGGGTATGACGCATTGATAGGAGAAAAAGGCGTGCGAATTTCCGGAGGCGAGCGCCAGCGCATTGCCATCGCCCGCGCCCTGCTGAAGAACGCTCCCATTCTGATTCTGGACGAGGCGACCTCGGCCCTAGATAGCGAGTCTGAGGCGCTGGTGCAATCCGCGCTGCAAAATCTAATGACCGGACGCACGGTCATAGTCATCGCGCACCGGCTTTCTACTGTGCGCCGCGCCGACAGAATCGTGGTGCTTGAAAATGGGGCAATTGCGGACATAGGAAGCCACGAGGAGCTGATGCAGAAACTTGGCACCTATCGCCGTCTCTACGATCTTCAGTTCATCGACCTCGAGACGCCGCGAGTGGGAGCGCACGCACAATGACAGTGACAATGGCAATGACAAGCCACGAGAGCCGCTGATGCCCATCCGATCCATGACTGGGTTTTCCCAAGTGAAGGGGCAAGTCGGCGGCAACCTGGCTTTCAGCCTGTCGATTAAATCGGTCAATCATCGTTTTCTCGATCTCCACTTCCGCCTTCCAGCGAACGCCGACGCGCTTGAAATGACTCTGCGCCGTCTGCTCAAAGAGAAGATCGCGCGCGGGCACGTGGACGTGAATTTGTCGTTTGAACAAGGCGGAGGCGCGCCGCTTTCACTTAATCGGCAATTGGTTTCGGCTTACGTCCAGGCTTTCCGGACTGCCGCGGCGGAAACTCGCATCGCGTCCGAACCCGACCTGAACGCTGTGCTCCGGCTTCCCGGCGCGCTCGACTCTGCCGCTTCGCCTGCCGAAGGAGAACTCACGCCGCCTGTGCTCGCCAAGCTGGACGAGGCGCTTCATCGCCTGAATCACATGCGGGAAGAAGAAGGCCGTGCCATGGAGCGCGAACTGCGGGAACGAATGGCGCACCTCAAGGTTGCTTGCACGGAGGTACGCAAACATCGAGAGTCCGTGTTGCGTACATATTCTGATCGGCTAAAGTCGCGCATGCAGGAATGGCTGGGCACAACCGTGGATCCGGATCGCATCCTTCAGGAAGCGGCGCTACTTGCGGATCGCAGCGACATCCAGGAAGAACTAGTCCGTTTGGAAAACCACGTGCAGCATTTTCTGGGGCTGCTGGATGCCGAGGGCGAAGTCGGAAAGAAACTTGATTTCCTGCTGCAAGAAATGAATCGGGAAGCCAACACGCTTTTATCCAAGACTTCCGGCTTGGCCGGAGACGCCATTCGAATTACCGAAGCGGGACTGGCCATGAAGGCCGATATCGAGAAGGCCCGCGAACAGGTGCAGAATATCGAATAGGAATGGCGAATATCTTTATCATCTCGGCGCCTTCGGGGTCAGGCAAATCAACGCTGGTAAATGAAGTCCGGCGGAGCGTTCCCGGTCTGGAGTTTTCCATTTCGTACACGACTCGCAAGCCGCGCGGATCTGAGCGCAATGGGTGCGAATATTTTTTCATTTCGCGCAAAGAGTTTGAAGCGATGATTCGTAGAGGTGAATTCCTGGAGTACGCCAGGGTTTTTGAAACCGACTATTACGGAACCGCGCGCCGCTTTCTTGAGAAGGCCGAAAAAGACAGCAGTGATCTGTTGCTGGACATTGATGTACAAGGCGCGGAGCAGATCAAGGCGAAGCTGCCCGATGCGGTCAGCATTTTCATTCTGCCTCCAAACCGCGGCGAACTTGAACAGCGTCTACGCAAACGCAGTCAGGACGCCGAAGAGGTCATCCAGCGGCGCCTCGAAACCGCCAGCCGCGAGATTGAGAATTACGAGAAATACGACTATATTTTGGTGAATGACCGCCTGGAGGATTCCGTGGAAGCCCTGAAGGCTATTCTGCTCTCAGAGCGGCTCAGGCGCAGCGGACGGGCAGACGCGAATTTGAGCGCGCGAGCTGAAATGTTCCGGCTCGACCGAATTCGCGAACGACTGCGGCCTATTCTGGAGTCCTTCGGAGAGGCCGCCGCCAGCGGGAAGTAATGCAGGGGAGAATCCAATGAAGTTGATTGACGGTTTCGACAGCAATTATCGGTACATCCTGGTCGCAGCGCGACGCGCCCGCCAACTCCAGGGTGGTGCGCCTCCCGTGATCGAGACACATTCGCGCAAGCCCTGCCGAATTGCGCAGGACGAAATCAAGGCAGGCAAAGTGAAATGGGTCATTCCCGAAGCCCCAGTGTCCGCCATTGAAGTCGCCAGCGAAATGCTCGATAAGGCCATCGGACAGGAAAGCTAGTTTCAGCTCCTAGCTACTAGCCTCTAGCAAACACGATTTGGCTTGCTAGTAGCTAGGGGCTAGAAGCTAGCAGCTGATCCTCATGAAAATCGCTCTCGGAGTCTGTGGCGGCATAGCCGCATATAAAGCGGCAGAAATTGTCCGCATGCTGCAAGACCGCGGCATCCATGTGCAGGTCATCATGACCGCCTCCGCTCAGGAGTTTGTCCGTCCTCTCACCTTCGCCGCGCTCTCCGGGGAGAAAGTCATCACCAGCATGTTTTCTGTCGAGGCCGGAGCAGAGCCGAATATAGACTCCGCCATCGAGCACATTGCGGTAGCGCAGTCGATTGATGCTCTGGTGGTCGTGCCTGCCACTGCCGACGTTCTTGCCAAGTTTGCTCAGGGAATCGCGAACGACTTTCTGACCACACTGTATTTGGCGACGACGGCTCCGGTTGTAGTGGCCCCGGCGATGAACGTGAATATGTTGGAGCATCCGGCGACGCAGCAGAACCTTGAAGGCCTTCGCCAGCGCGGTGTCAGAATCGTCGAACCCGGGATCGGATATCTCGCCTGCGGGATGACGGGACCCGGACGACTGGCGGAAAACGAAGCCGTGGTCGCGGCGGTGATGGAAGCGCTGGGAGCATCGCAAGACCTGGCTGGCGAAACCGTGCTGATCACAGCCGGGCCTACACGAGAAAAAATCGACCTTGTGCGCTATCTCACAAATCGTTCCAGCGGACGAATGGGTTACGCGTTGGCTGAAGCTGCTTTGCGACGCGGTGCCCGAGTGCTGCTGGTAAGTGGGCCGACGGCACTCAAGCCGCCCTCCGCAGCCGAGGTGACTTGGGTGGAGTCTGCAAGCCAGATGCTGGAGGCGGTGCTACGTCTTCTGCCACAAGCCTCGGTCGTAATCAAGGCTGCAGCAGTGGCCGACTACACAATTGGCAATCCGCCGGACGAGAAAATCAAACGCACCGGCCGCATGACGCTAGAGCTCGACCCGACTACAGATATCCTTACCGAAATCGCACGTCGAAAGACATCGCAGATCGTGATCGGGTTCGCCGCCGAAACTCAAAATATTGTTGAGAACGCCCGCAAAAAGCTCGTGGCGAAATCGCTCGACGCCATCGTAGTCAATGATGTTTCTCGGGAAGGCATCGGCTTCGACTCCGAACGAAACGCGGTAACGATTCTCACCCCGTCGGAGAGTATCAGCGTACCTGAAACCACCAAGTGGGACGTTGCACAAAGCGTGCTGGACCAGGCGGTTCGTCTTAAGCGGAGGGCCGATGTTTCCCACCACTCGTCTGTCTCGTGAGATCTCCTGGCCGAACTGAATTGACGCCCTAGTGCTGCAAGCTGACTGTACCGGAAGTGTTCGTGCCGGGATCGATTTGCAAGGCATACGCGTCCGAGCCCGAGACTGCATACATCACCAAGTCGAGGCCGCCGCCGCTCAAGTTTCCCGTAATTCGGCCGTTGGATGAAACGGAATACGGCCCGGAAAGCAGTCCCGGGCTCTGGGCGCCACCACCCGAAGCGGACGCGTTCGCCAATTCGTTGAGGGTCAGCCTGCCGGTACCATCGAATTGCAGCGTGCCAATGCGCGAGAGTAGCTCTGGGGTCACATCAATTCCACCCATAACCATTGCAAACTGGCCTTTGATGGTGGACGGCATGAAGGAACTTGTACTTTGCAGGTCTGCGGTACCGTCCTCGAATGTGCTCGGGCTGTTGTCGAGGAAAAATGCTCGCGAAGAGCTGACCATCCAGAATATTTGCAATGGCGTTGGAGATGAACAATCCGTTACTGTCACACGTCCGTTTGAAGCGGCGCTATAGCAGTTTGAGGTGTTACCGGTTGAGTAATTACCATCCTGCATCACGTCTTCCGTAGTCGAGATTGAACCGCTGCTTGCGGTAAAGGAGCCCACGGTTGCCACCGTATTAAAAATCCCACTCAAGTAATTTGTGTCGTCGCCATTGCTGCCGAATGCGTAACTACCCGAGAGTCCGCTGCTCACTATGCCGGTCTGTGCCTCAGCGCTGCCTGAGCCGACCGCGCCCGCGTTGCTGACCAGCAAGACCACTTTCCCGGCTGTCACGATGTAATAAACAAAGTTTGTCGAAAAACTCGTTGTAGCGTTGACGAAGCTTCCCGTGCCGCGTCCCAACGATCCAGGAGCGTCAAAAGTCCAAGTCAAATTTGGCGAACTGAAGGTTCCACCAAGATTTTGGTCCAGGGCGCCGTTCACCGCGCCACTGGGAACCGTGATGGCTCCGATCTGGGAAGCTGGAACCGTGCCTTGCGCGCTGACCTCTTGGTGCAGTCGGAATACGAAAGTCCCGCTCGGCGTCGTGCCAATCACGCTGGGATCCTGTAACTCGGCTACTCCAACAGCATCCAGAACATTGTCGGCTTCCATCAGATAAAGCTTTGAATGACTCACCATTGTGACCGCCAGCGTGATCTGGCCCAAGGATGTTGTCATGGTGATGAAGCCGGTGCCATCTGAGCTGATTTGGTAGATTCCCGTAACCTGAGAGCCGCTCGCGCTGACGCTGGAGTCGTCGCTGCCCGGGGCCGGTTTTCCAAGGTTCCCGGAGCCATCCGCGCTAAACACTCCGACTTGGCGATAAGGGCTAAGGTTGGACGATGCTCCCCCGCGTATTTCGTATACGTAAGAACCCTGTAAGCTGGCGTTCGAATAGTTCCCGGTGGGGTGTTGGAGCACGACTCCTGCTCCCCCGTAACCGCAACCCACAGCCGCTAGAAGCAAAAGAATTCCCAGCCCAAGGCACAATTTGTTGAGAGATCTGGACGGTCGCAAGGTGGACAGCTCCTTAAGAGCGAAGTGAGACCAAGATTCAGCAAGAGGATCTACTCCGGATTTTAACCCTGACCGAGCGCGAAAGTTGTTCTCTGGAAGTCAAAAGATCAAGAAGTTTTGTAAAGACTAGAAACAAAGATTCAAAGAGGTCTTTCTCGCGACGCCCTACTCGGCGGTTGCTGCAATCCGCGCCGCAGAGATATCGCCGCGTTTCCGCGGGCGAATCCGTAACACAACTCGGTAACCTAGAAGTAATGCCAGGACCGCTCCGTACTCCAGCGGTTTGCGAATGTCGGCTTTTACCAACCATAGATAATGGATCACTCCGGCGATGGCGCTGACGTAAATCAGCCGGTGCAGAGCCTGCCAGCGCTTCCCGCCCAAGCGTCGTATCCAGCCTTTGGTGGACGTCAGCGCCAGCGGAATCAGCAGCACGAAGGCGGTAAATCCCACCGTGATGAACTTGCGCTTGGCCACGTCCACTAACATTTCGTGAAAATTAAAAAACTTGTCCAGCCAGATGTAGGTCGTAAAGTGCAGGCAAGCGTAGAAAAAGGCAAATAGTCCCAACATGCGCCGGAACTTGATCAGCGCAGGCACGCCCAGCAGCTTGCGCAAAGGCGTAACTGAGAGAGTGACCAGCAGGAGGCTCAGCGTCCAATCGCCGGTTGTGTGGGTGATTTTCTCAATCGGATTGGCGCCGAGATTTTGCGTGTAAGCACCCCAACCGAGTCGACCCAGTGGGAGGAGGCAGGCGATGAAGATCCCGACTTTGATCCAGCGAATCACAGCTCTAGCTGCTCCTGAAAAACTTCCATTCGGGAGGGCACGGCTGGAAGCCGTGCCCTCCCGGGTCCGCAGACCGGACCTCTGGTTCGGCACCAGCTAGTAGTTCTTCCTCAAATCCATCCCCGAATACAACCCCGCCACCTGATCGTATCCGTTGAACATCAGCGTCGGGCGCTTGAAGAACTCGCCCAGCCTTCTTTCCGTTTTTTGGCTCCATCGCGGATGGTCCACGCTCGGATTCACGTTCGCATAGAAACCGTATTCGCGCGGAGCTGCTATGTTCCAGGTATTGGTGGGCTGCTTTTCGGTGAACCGTATTCGGACAATCGCCTTGGCGCTCTTGAATCCATACTTCCATGGCACCACAATTCGGAGCGGCGCCCCATCCTGATTGGGCAATACTTCTCCATACATTCCAAAGCAAAGCAACGCCAACGGATGCATGGCTTCATCCATGCGCAGACCTTCCACATAAGGCCACTCGAGCACATTCCGCGCCTGGCCTGGCATCTGCTTGCGGTCAAGTATGGTCGTGAATTCGACGAATTTCGCTTTGCCCAGTGGCTCTGCCCGCTTGATCAACTCATTCAGCGAGAACCCAACCCAGGGCACGACGATCGACCATCCTTCCACGCATCGGTGACGGTAAATCCGCTCCTCCGGCGATGCGAACTTGATGATCGTATCCACATCGAGAACCTGCTTTTTATTCACTGCGCCATCAATGGTCACAGTCCACGGCCGCGTTCTGAAGTTCTTGGCCAGGTCGGCTGGTTCTTCCTTTTCCGTAGAGAACTCGTAGTAGTTGTTGTAGTGCGTCACGTCTTTGTAGGGCGTGATCTTTTCGGTGGTAGAAAACGAACTCTTTTGGAGACCATCAATCTTCTCTCCCGCCCGGGCCGCAACAGACGGGGAAACCAGCTCCTTTAAGCCCAACCCAGTTACGGCAGCAGCTCCCACGATTGCGGTGCCAGTCAAAAACTTGCGACGGTTCAAGTAAAGGTGTTGGGCGGTGATCTCGGACGAACGAATGTCTTCGGCTTTTTTGATCAACATGGCAGGGTCCCTGTAGAGTGATACGCCGCTCAGACCATTTTAGATGTCTGAGATTCGTAGAAAACCGAAAAGTTACATCTACCGGCCCAGCGAGAGCAGTTCACAGGCCCGCCGGATTGCGTCCCGCTGCAGTTCGTCTCTGGCCAGAAATTCAAAACCGTGCCGCAGCCCGTCGCGATAGCGGACCAGTGCGCGCAGTTTCAAGGGAGTTCCACCGGACGGAAGTGTAAGTTCCAAAGTTGCGACTTCGCCGGGTTCCAGTTCGCCGGTGAGAGTTACTCCGATTCCGTCCTGTCCGAACTCGATGGAACGTCCCCAAAGATCAATGGGCGCGTCGGGTCGGAAGACTTTTGCGGAAACTCGAATATCCAGTGGATAGCGCGGGAAACGGCGTTTCTTTTCCGGGTCAGGCGGGTTGGTGCTCATCTGCTGCGTTCTCTCTTTCAGGATTGGACTGCTGACCCCTTCAGCCATTCCCATCTTAGATTCTTACCGGTTGCAGCGCCTACCTCAATGCCTGTGCACCAGCAGAGTAACACTGTGGAACTTTCATCAGTGGTCTGGCGTATCCTGAAATAGGTGCGGCAAGCAGTGGCGCCTCCGGGGAACACAGGTCTTGGCTTGCTGGGGCGAGGAGTTAGGCATGTTCTGCAATCGTTGCGGCACTCAAATCCAGCCTGATTACAACCTGTGCCCGAAGTGCGGCAACCCGGTATCGAGAAACGTTGCGGCTCCCGTTCCCGTTGGACGCCTGGAGCGACATCTGCGCACGCTGGGCATTCTATGGATTGTGGTGGGCGCGCTCTGGGTGATTCCGTCGTTTGTACTGATGGGACTCAGTCACGCGTCCCATATTGTCATTGGCGACGACAGGTTCACTCATGCTTTTATGCCGCCGGTGCTCTTCTCGCTCGGTTCGGTATTTTTGCTTGTGGCGGCTGGCGGAATATTGGTGGGCTGAGGTCTGATGAACCGTGAGCGGTGGGCCCGCATAACGGCGATCGTGGTCGGAATTCTGGCCATCTTCCATCCGCCGTTCGGAACCGCCCTCGGCATCTATACTCTATGGGTACTGATGCCGGCCGATGCCGCCGCCGAATACGAGCGCTTGTCCAAAGTGTGAACTGCTTGCGTTGCGTCTTGCGGCGAAGAATGCATCTAAGCGTTCGCTGAATTACACCGCTTCGCAACTTGCTTTGAAGACGCTCATACCAGGCTCGCTCTTCATTTCCCTAGCCCTATTCACAGCCAGCGTGGCGCAGACAGCTATTCCCAACCAGCCCTCCGCCGCACCAAGTTTGACAATTCTGGTGGTTGACGAAAACGGAGTGGTGGTTCCCGCGGCTCGCGTCATGCTGCAAAATTCGGCAGGCTCTGTCCGCTGCGAAACCAACCTCGCAGGGCGGTGCCAGCTCACAGGTCTCTCTGGCGAATGGCAGCTCCGAGTCGAAAAAGAAGGTTTCTACGTTTTCACTTTGCCTCGTGTACAAACTTCAGGGACGCTTGAAGTTGCCCTCGCCCACCAGCAAGAGGTTCGAGAAACCGTCAGCGTGGTCGAGTCCTCTCCTGCCATCGATCCTTCGCAGGTTTCGTCGCAGGAACAACTCAGCGGACTCGACATCATCAACATTCCGTATCCGAGTACCCGCGACTACCGTTATGTTTTGAACTATATCCCGGGTGTCGTCCTCGATCAGAACGCGCAACCGCACATTGCCGGCGCCGAGACTTACCAGACATTGACCTTGCTCGATGGGTTCGACGTAACTCAGCCCGCCAACGGCCAACTGTTGGTGCGAGTCAGTACCGACGCTCTACGCTCCGTCAATGTTGAAACTAGCCGGCTGCCGGCCGAGTATGGCAAGGAACCAGCCGGGATTCTCGGCCTTGAGACCGGCATTGGAGACGATCATTACCGCTTTGCCGCTACTAATTTTCTGCCGTCTTTTCAGACCAAGAAGGGTTTTGCGCTCGACAAGGTTGACCCGCGCTTCACGTTTTCCGGCCCCATCGACAAGGGAAAAATATGGTTTTTTGACGGACTCGATGGCGAATACGATAACGTAATCATCCCCGAACTGCGTACCGGAAATACAGACACTATCTGGCGCGCCAGCAATCTAGCCAAACTGCAGACAAATGTGACGCCGCGCGACATCGTGACCACCAGTTTCCTGGTGAACTGGCTGCACGACGATCATTTCAATTTTTCAACCCTGGCGCCCGCCCCGACCAGGCCAACCGATACCGAAAATGCCTATATCGCTTCGGTCAAAGAACAGCATGCCTTCTCGGGTGGAGAGCTTCTTGAACTAGGCTTTGCCTTTGACCAGTATGGGTCCAAGCTGACTCCTCTAGGGGCTGCACCGTACATCCTGACGCCCTCAGGAGCTCAAGGGAACTTCTATCTGCACTCCCGCGCGACCGCCCGGCGGTGGCAGACGCTGGCGAGGTTTTATGTTCCACGCCAGTGGCATGGCCGTCATGACCTGATGTTTGGCGCGGACCTCGATCGTCTCTCTTACGACCACCTTTTCCAGAGATTACCAATTTCGTTTCTGGGTCCGGGCCAATCGCTTGCACCCGGAGCGAACTGTCTGACCTCATCGCCTTCCCCTTGCGCGCGCTACTCCTCGTTTTCCGGGGGAGGTCAGTCCACTACTTACAACGCCGAGGCCAGCGCTTATCTACAGGACCGCTGGTTGTTGCTGCCGCGTCTGCTGATTGAGCCTGGAGTCCGTTTCGACTGGGACGAAACCGTTCGCCGTCCTCTGTGGTCTCCGCGCCTGGCCGGAACCTATGTTCTTGATAGCTCAGGCAACACCAAACTGTCCGCGGGAGTTGGCGTCGTCTATGAGTCAACGAATCTCTCGCTGGTTGCGGCGCCGCTGGCGGGATCGAGAGCCGATTTTTTCTTCAACTCGAGCGGCATGCTCACTTCCTCTGTTTTAACCACGTTCGCCGTAAATCGAAATCTGCTTGAAGCTCCGCGATTCTGGAACTGGAGCGTGGCGCTGGAAAGAAAACTTCCCGCGCAGATTTTCGTCAAGACGGAATTCATTCAACGTAAAGGGGATCAGGGGTTCGTGTACAACACACCCGGTGGGGTGAGCAGCACAAATTTTCTGTTACAGAACACGCGCCAGGACCGCTATCACTCGTTCAAGGTGGACCTCCGCCGCACATTCAGAAAGCGGTACACCGTCACCGGTTCATACATTCGCTCCAGTTCGCGGTCAAACCAGGTCCTCGACTACTCCCTGGATAACCTGATCTTTAGTTCGCAGGTTCCCGGGCCTTATCGGTGGGACGCGCCGAATCGCTTCATCTCCTGGGGATGGCTGCCTTTCGTGAAAGGCTTCGACGCCGGCTACTCTCTCGAGGCCCGCACCGGATTTCCCTTCGCCGTGATCAACGACCAACTGCAGATAGTCGAGCCTCCCGGGGCCCATCGCTTTCCAAACTACTTCACCTTGAACTTGCATCTGGAGAAGCGATTTCACGCACTGGGTTTTTATTGGGCGCTGCGCGGCGGATTCGACAACATCACCAACCATCAGAATCCATACATCGTGAACAACAACCAAGACTCTTCGCAGTTTCTCACCTTCAGCGCCTTTGACCGTCGCGCCTTCACTGCCCGAATCCGGTTCCTGGGACGAAAATAATCCCCTGAGTTCCTGACCGCTTTCTGGAAGTTATTACCTACCGGCAAAACCGGAACTCGGACCCCGATTTTCGCTAATTTACACAAAATAAAGCCCATGTCGTCCTTGGCATAGAAAATGCTCATTATCAGGGCAGTCCAGCGTTCCGCGGAGGTGACGTTATGGAAGCTCAGATGAAAGATTGGCGAGCGCTTTCAGCAGCAGCTAGCCGCGAGCAGGATCCTGACAAACTCGTGCGGCTGGTTGAAGAATTGAATCGCGTACTGCTTCTGCGCGAAATCCAGAGGAAGCGGAATTCTTCTACCAACTAGACGCGTTTCTCACCGCACAGCCACTTCGTCTGTTAATTTTCCGGTTCCCGCAAGTTCAGCTCACTCCAGCAACGTGCAAACCCACCACGAATCGTAGACAATAGAAAAGGAATACTAAAAGTTGAAGGTCGGTGATCCAGTTCACTCCTGAATCTTTCCCGGAGGACTGGTCATCACTCCATAGGAGGGAGAAATTTATGGCCCACGAAGTACCAGCCTTGCCTTATGACTACTCCGCACTCGAGCCCGTGATCGACACCCAGACCATGAAGCTGCACCACGACATGCATCACGGCGCCTACGTGAAAAATCTCAACGCCGCACTGGAGAAATATCCCAATCTGCAATCCAAAAGTGCAGAAGATCTGCTGCGCGACTTGAGTTCAGTTCCCGAGGACATTCGCACCGCCGTCCGCAACAACGGAGGCGGCCACGTCAATCACACCATGTTTTGGAAAATCATGAAGCCAAAAGGTGGAGGCGATCCCAGCGGCCCCGTCGCCGACGCGATCAAGAAAGCTTTTGGCAACTTTAATGATTTCAAGACCAAATTCAACGATGCCGGCACCAAGCAGTTCGGCAGTGGATGGGTGTGGCTGGCGGGTAAGCCGGGTGGCGAAGTGCAGGTCATCAGCACGCCCAACCAGGACAATCCCATCTCCCAGGGCTTGTTTCCGATTTTCGGCAACGATGTCTGGGAGCACGCATACTATCTGAAATACAACAATCGCCGGCCCGAGTATCTCGCAGCCTGGTGGAATGTGGTGAACTGGGAAGAAATCAATCACCGCTACGAAACGTTTAAGTCTGGCAAGCTAGAACCAGCGCTCGCCGCAAGATAACTTTAGGTTGTGTGTGGCGGGCGCCCTCGCCCGCCTTCTTTATTTATTGGCATATTTTGGCGGCGTCATTCTCAAAGGCTCACATATGAAACAAGCTCAGCCTTGGAACTCCGTATTTCTGCAATAGCCGCTTGTGGACATATTGTTTTTGTAATTGCTCGATCTGCGCTGGCGGCATCTTGCTGCGATAAGGAGCCAGTTCGTGATCAGCCTGGGCCCGAACCGCTACGACCTCATCGTCCGGTACTACTGCCAGGAGAACGGCAAATAACTTTTCTTCCAGGACCGTCAGCCTTCGTTCTAAAGCCTCCAACTTCAGCAGCATTGATTTGCTTTCGATTTCTGCCGCCATTTCTCGTAGCGTTGCTGCAATCTCTCGCGCAACTGCTTCGGGTGATATTCCCGCTCTCGATGGCAATTTTGCAGATGCCAGTTCCGAAGCATTTCGCCACAGGAACTCCGCGATTTCAGAAGGATCGAATCCACGGTCTGGCTTGGACTGGCGCGCCGTCCCTACGGCCGCTTCTTTCATGTCCTCGGCCGCAGCCAACACTTCCTGCGCACAATAAGCGAGGCTATTCACCTTCTTCGTCTTCGACGCACGTTGGTCGTAACGATCGAAGGCCATATCCACGCCGCGTAGTACCGCCTCGAGCGGAATACCCGCGTCCTTCCAGGTTTCGATCAGCGTCCAATCGAGCGTGGAGAGCGGTACGATCGTTCCACGGCGTCTCTGGTATTGCTCTTCAATTTCAGTGAAGTAGTTGAAGTAATTTTCCACGGAAATTTTCTTCTAGCAGAAGATTAGCGGGAGCGGACAGTATTCCCCGAGCGTGGTTTCGAGTCGCCTGCGGATGACGCATTCCTCTCCCACAAAATTCGCAGACCTTCGAGTGTCAAGAATTCGTCCACCTGTTGAATGTATTTTGACCCCGAGCCGATCAGTGCCGCGAGGCCTCCGGTCGCAATTACCTTCGCAGACTTTCCAAGTTCTCCGGCCAGTCGCTCCAAGACACCGTCCACCAGTCCGAGGTAACCGTAATAAAGGCCGGATTGCAGACTGCCGACCGTGGTCGTGCCAATAACTCTCGGAGGTTTGCGAATATCCACTCGCTGCAAACGGGCAGTGCGGCTGAAAAGAGCGTCGGCGGAAATGCCGATGCCAGGACAAATCACTCCACCCTGATATTCGCCCTTGGCGGTCACGCAATCGAAAGTCGTCGCCGTCCCGAAGTCTACAACGATGCACGGCCCGCCATACTTTTCGAATGCGGCGACCGAATTCACAATGCGATCGGCGCCCACCTCCGCCGGATTTTCATAAAGAACCGGCATGCCCGTCTTGACTCCAAGCTCGATGAAAAGCGGCTTGCGGTTGAAATAGCGCTCGCAGACCCGCCGCAACGTGGAGTCCAGCGGAGGCACAACCGAGGAGATTACGATCCCGCCGATGTCTTTTGGCTCAAGCCCTTCCATCGAGAACAGGTTTCGGAACAACACGCCATACTCGTCCACCGTCTGCGCCGCGCGCGTGGTGACGCGCCAGTTCGCGACTAGCTTGTCGTACCGCGGAGGAGGCGCGGAATCCGTCAGAGATTTCGCAAAAACTCCGAGCACTGTGTTCGTATTACCGACATCAAGGACGAGAAGCATAACTGGAACCAATCCTAAGTCTTCTCTGACACGGCACGGCTTCCAGCCGCGCGATGATGGGGATTTGAGATTTACCGCACGGCCGGAAGCCGTGTCCTTTCAAAGCAACCTTCCCCGTGCTCATTTCAATCTCACCGTTCCGCTGTACACAATCCGAATTCCCTCGCGTGTACGCACTCGCAGAAATCCGCGCGGATCTAGCCCGTCGGTCACTCCTTCAAATCCGCCGTTCTCCTCGATACGCACCTGCCGTCCGCGAGCTGACGAGGAGCGCTCTTCAAACCTTCGCAGAATTTCCGCACCTGCCTCAGGATTCGCAAGCAGGTCCCGATATTCCCGGTCGAGCGATTTTAACAAAGCCGCACACAGCTCCACCCGCGACCACTCGGCGCCAGTTGAAATGCGCAGCGATGTCGCCGTCTTCATTAGCTCGCCAGGAAAGCTCGCGTGGTTTACGTTGATTCCGACCCCAACCACAATGTGCCGTACCCGGGTAGCCTCAGCGCTCATCTCGGTGAGGATTCCACAGAACTTTTTGCCACCGATCAGCAGATCGTTAGGCCACTTCAGGTCCACAAGCACGTGCCAGTCTATGCCCTGGATCGCCGACTGCACCGCCAGACCTGCGGCGAGCGAGAGCGTCAAAACATCCGACGGAGGCAGCGCAGGACGCAAGAGCGCCGAGCAGTAGATTCCTGCCGATTCGGCTGAATGCCACTGATTGCTTCCACGCCCGCGGCCAGCAGTTTGCTGTTCGGCCAAAAAGATGCTCCCCTCGGGAGCGCCATCAGACGCGGCTTCCAGGGCCAAAGTATTGGTTGAGCCCGCGCGATAGTAGTGATGAATATTCCCGCCGAATATCGTGCCACGCAGCAGGGGCTCAAGCATTTCCGGCAGGAGCAGGTCGGGAACAGCAGTCAGTTGATACCCGCTGGCAGGATGCCCAGTGATCTCTACTCCCAGAGCGCGCAGTTGCTGCACCAGTCGCCATACTTCCGATCGCGTCGTGCCGATCTCCTGAGCAAGTTTCGTCCCGCTAATAACGACAGTTGGGAAATGCATCAACACGCGCACGATTTTGCCCAACCGGGCGTCGGTTTGCTGCGCAGTTTGATGTGGCGCAGACCCGCCCTGAGCGAAGTCGACCGGGGCCCTCGCCCGCGACTGCCGGATTGAAGCTGCTTTAGTGATGCTGGAATTATGAGCGACAGAAGCTGTGGCGGCAAATCCGCTCCGACGGTTCACCAAACTCAATTACCTCACACGGCGAACATAGACACGAAGAACCGCTCTCGTCACATTCTTTTCTTTTGGCGTCATTCTTCAAGCCGGCACAATCCGCAGGCTCAGATCCACTGCAGGCGCGGAGTGGGTCAACGCCCCTACAGAAATGAAATCCACGCCAGCTTCGGCATAGTCGCGAACATTTTCAAGATTGATCCCGCCGGAGCTTTCAAGTGGAATCCGCCGGTCAGCTTTGGAGCAGCGCTCGACCGCGGCCTTTACGTCCGAAACCAGCATGTTGTCGAGCAGAATGGCTTCGGCCCCGCAAACCAGTGCTTCCTCGAGCTCGGCCAGATTGCGGACCTCGACTTCGATCGGCTGAGTCCCGCGCCGATTGCGGTGCGCCCGTTCCAATGCAGTCTTGAGGCTGCCCGCCAGCGCGATGTGATTGTTCTTGATCAGCACGCCATCGGAAAGATCCAGACGATGGTTCTGTCCGCCGCCACACCGCACGGCGTACTTGTCCAGCACGCGCAAGCCGGGTGCAGTCTTGCGAGTATCAAGAATTCTTGCCTTGGTTCCATGCACGGCTTCCACGAATCTTCGCGTCAGGGTCGCGATACCGCTCAGCCGCTGCAACAGATTCAAAATTACGCGTTCACAGGAGAGGATCACGCGGGCGTTGTGGCGAACGACCGCGACCTGCTGGCCTTTGTGCAATCGTATTCCATCGAAAATTTCGGGATGGCTGGTGACTTCGTAATGCGAAACGACAGCGCCATCGAGGACCGCATAGACATCGAGTATTCGCGATACACAACCGACACCCGCTAAAATGCAATCCTGCTTCGCAACAATCGTACCCGCCGCCCGTTGGTTGGGATCAATGCAGGCATAGCTGGTCGCATCGCGTGTGGCCCGGTCTTCGAGCAGCGCGTTTTCAAGGATCGCGGTAATGCGCCGGCTATTCCAGTCCATAAGTTATCGTGTAGGATGGGCGCCCTCGCCCGCCTAACTGCACCCCAGTTCGTCTCGTTTACTAGCTGTCTTTGACTGCAAGATCTCCAACTCTCCCAAGCGCTTGCGCATGTTCTCGATCACGTGTGCCGGCGCCTTGGCCAGGAATTGCTCATTCCCCAACTGCTTCTGCAAGTTTGCAGTTTCCTTCTCGATCTTCTCAAGCTCTTTCCGCAGACGCTCGCATTCAACCGCGACATCAATCTTCTTCTCGTAGATCACATGCACATCAAAGCGTGCGGTGTGCCGCGCCCCAGGCAAATTGCTAAGGGAGCTTTCCGCAAATGTGACCTGCTCAACGGTCGCCAGCCGTTCCACCGCTCCACGATTTTGCTCAATCAGTGTCCGGATTTCCGGTTCAAGTGCGAACACCTCGATCGGAACTTTAATCTTGCTTTCAACCTTGAGTTCCGCCCGCAGATTGCGCACGCTGACGATCAAGTCTTGCAGAATCGCCATTTGGGTTTCAGCGACCTTGTCGATCTGCCCCTTATCCGCTTGTGGATACGCCGCCAGCGCCAAAGACTTTTGCGGAGGCTTCCCATCATAGATGGAATGCCAGATTTCATCCGTGATAAATGGCATCACGGGGTGCAGCAGCCGCAGCGAAGCCTCGAACAACGCGACCAGATTCTCGCAAGCGATACGAGCATTTTCCGCACACTCAGGGACAAGCCTAGGTTTGATCAGTTCGATATACCAGTCGCAGAACTCTCCCCAGAAGAAATCGTAGATGGCATTCGCTGCCTCATCGAAGCGATAGCTGGCCAGAGATTCGTGGACACTTTGAGCCACACTGTTGAAGCGCGAAAGGATCCAGCGGTCTTCAAGTGCCACCGGCCGAAATCCAGGAATACCTAGCGCCGCTCCAGGCGAATCGCGGACAAGAGTGTCCGCGCCACACGAGCCAATCCTGTCCACGTTCATGAACATGAACCGTGCCGCGTTCCATATCTTGTTGGCGAATGCCCGGTAGCCTTCCGTCCGGCTCTCGTTGAACGCAATATCAGTGCCCGGAGACGACATCGCCGCCAGCGTAAACCGCGTCGCATCGGTCCCGTACGTTTCGATCACTTCAATCGGATCGACTACGTTGCCCTTGGTCTTCGACATCTTCTGTCGATCAGCGTCGCGGACTAGCGCGTGTATGTAGACCTCGCGGAACGGAACCGAGCCCCGCAGCTCTTCATCCGTCAGGGCGGGTGAAAATACACGCGTAGGCCCGGACGCCCCCGTCCGGGCAGGCGAGCTCTGCTCGCCAAGGTTTGCTGCGCGGGGCGCGGCCGGGCGGGTGGGGGCACCCGCCCCTACGTGAGACGCGATCTTGCCTGGCTTCTCTGGCGGCGCCACGAACCAGCATCCCAGCATGACCATCCGCGCCACCCAGAAGAAGAGGATGTCGAAGCCAGTGATCAACAAGGAAGTCGGGTAGAAAACTTCCAGGTCGTTCGTCGCTTCTGGCCAGCCCAGCGCCGTAAACGGCAGCAGCCCGGAAGAGAACCACGTATCGAGAACATCGGGATCCTGCTTCAGTTCCGATCCCCCACACTTCGCACACGAACTCGGAGTCTCCCGCGCAACGATGATTTCGCGGCATGCACAATGCCACGCCGGAATCCTGTGTCCCCACCACAACTGCCGCGAGATACACCAGTCATGGATGTTTCGCATCCAGTTGAGATAAATCTGCCGGTAATTCGCGGGCGTGAACCGGATGTAGTCTTTCTCCACAACGGCGATTGCGCGTTCTGCCAGCGGCTGGATTTTGATGAACCACTGGGTCGAGAGTCTCGGCTCAACCACGGTTCCGCAGCGATCGCATTTGCCAATCGCAATGGTGTAATCCTTCTCGCCAACCAAGAATCCCTGCGCGCGCAAATCTTCCAGCACCCGCTTTCGCGCCGCATAGCGATCGAGCCCCACGTAGGGTCCGGCATTCTCATTCATGCGGGCGTGCTGGTCCATGATTTCGATCTGCGGCAGGTTGTGACGAAGTCCCGCTTCAAAATCGTTCGGATCGTGCGCGGGAGTCACCTTTACTGCGCCTGTCCCGAACTCTGGTTGCGCGAGTTCATCAGTGATGATCGGTATCTCGCGATTCATCAGCGGCAGCAGGATCTTCTTCCCGTGCAAATGTTTGTACCGCTCGTCGCGTTCGTTCACCGCCACCGCAGTATCGCCAAGCATGGTTTCCGGACGCGTCGTCGCCACGGTGATGAACTCGTTCGTCCCGATCACTGGATAACGCATCTCATACAGCCTGCCAGGAATTTCCTGATGTTTTACCTCGAGATCGGAAATAGCGGTCTCGCAGCGCGGGCACCAGTTAACAATGTACTTGCCGCGATAGATCAGTCCTTCTTCATAAAGACGAACGAAAACCTCGCGCACCGCACGCGAAAGGTTTTCGTCCATGGTGAAGTATTCGCGGCTCCAATCCACCGATGCTCCCAGCCGCCGCATCTGGTCCTGAA
>WNGQ01000242.1_pt1 | contig 63681 bp, 48 predicted proteins | sample 5407661 | NCBI WGS metagenome assembly WNGQ01 (sample SAMN13153382, study PRJNA577476) | soil metagenome | isolation source: 60 cm soil or saprolite under Garry oak tree replicate 2 | place: USA:California | collected 2016-06-15
CGCCGCCCACCTTTACCCGCCCGATGTCCCGCTCCGGCACTTCGAGCTGGATCTTCACGCTCTTGATGTCCTGGACGACGATGATACCGACCGACGTGTTGGTGGTCCCCGACGACTGCGCGCTCACCGCCGCGCCCTGGTCGAGGTTGCGCTGGGCGACGTATCCGGCGAAGGGCGCGAGGAGTCGCGTGTTCGCGAGGTTCGTCCGGGCGAGCGTGAGCGCCGCGCGGTAGGTCTCCACCTGGGCCTGGGCGAGCCGGACCTGGCTCTCCTGCGTGGAGATCTGCACGGTCGCGAGCCGCACCTGCGCCTCCGCGGCGTCCGTCGACGCGGCCGAAGAGTCGGCGGTGGTCCGGGCATTGTCCCAGTCGGCCGCCGCCACCATGCCCTTCTGGAAGAGGGTCTTCATCCGCTCCGCCTGGCGGGCGTCATTGGCGGCGACCGCTCGGGCCTTGGCCAGGTTGGCGCGCTGATTCTCGTAGTTGGCCTGCTGCCCTTCGAGCGTGGAGCGCGCGACCTCCAGGCCCGCATCGGCCGAGACGAGGGCGGCCCGAGCCTGCTCGGCCGAGGCTCGCAGCTCGAGGTCGTCGATCTCCACGAGGAGCTGGCCTTCCTTGACGAAGTCTCCGCGCTCGACGTGGAGCTTCCTGATATAGCCGGAGACCTTGGAGAAGATCGCTGCCTGCTGGATAGGCAGGATGTCGGCCGTGAAGGAGAGCTTGACCTCGATGTCGCGCCGCTGCGGGGAGACGACACCCACCAAGGGGTCTGGGCGACCCCTCGTGGCGCCGCGGGCCTGCTGGGTCTTGGTCCAGAAGAGGAGCGCGCCCCCCGTGGCCACGAGAAGAACGATGACAGCGGCGGCGACGCGGTAGCGTCTGAGGAGAGTCATCGCTTCTCTGAAGCCGGAGAGGACAAGGTCATCGGGCTCTTGGCTGGCACCCATTCTATGGATGGCGGCCAAAGAGTCAAGCCCGCGATTCTCCTATGTTAAGATGAGGTTCATGAAGGCTCAGACGAGACCGTCCAAGATGGGGCGCTGGTCAGAGCCCGCGCTGCGCGTGCTGGCCGAGCGCTACCTCTCCCGCCGGGAGGGGAAGGTCATCGAGACTCCGGAGGAGATGTGCTGGCGTGTGGCGCGCACCATCGCCGACGCCGAGGCGCGCTTCGGTCGGAGCCCGGCCGCCTCCCAGGAGATCGCCACCGCCTTCTACGACATGATGGTCGAGGGGCAGTTCCTGCCCAACTCGCCCACGCTGATGAACGCGGGCAAGGACAACCAGCTCCAGTACTCCGCCTGCTACGTCCTCCCCGTGGGCGACTCGATGGAGGAGATCTTCGACTCCGTCAAGGCCGCGGCCATCATCCACCAGTCGGGCGGGGGCACGGGCTTCGCGTTCTCGCGTCTCCGGCCGAAGAACGACTTCGTCCGCTCGACGGGCGGCCGGGCCTCGGGCCCCGTGTCCTTTCTCAAAGTCTTCAACAGCGCGACGGAAGCGGTGAAGCAGGGGGGCACCCGCCGCGGCGCCAACATGGGCGTGCTGCGCGTCGACCATCCGGACATCCTGGAGTTCGTCGAGTGCAAGCTCGACGGCGCCATGACCAACTTCAACATCTCGGTCGCCGTCACCGATTCGTTCATGGCCGCCCTCGAGTCGGGCGGGGACTACGACCTCATCAACCCGCGGACGGGCATGGCGGTGGCACGGCTGTCAGCGCAGGAGGTCTTCGATCGCATCGTGCGCGCGGCGTGGCGTACGGGCGATCCCGGCCTCGTCTTCATCGACCGCATCAACGCGAGCCCCGCCAATCCCACTCCCCAGGTCGGCCTCGTCGAAGCAACGAACCCATGCCTCACCGGCGAGGCGCTCGTGGCCACGGACCGGGGCCTGATGCGCATGGACGAGCTCGTCGAGCGCCATGCTGCGGGCGGGGTGGCCGTCAAGATCGACGGCCGGCTCCTTCCCGCGCGGTTCATGGTCTGGGAAGGCACGCACAACGTGCCCCTTGTCTCGTACGACGACGGATGTCTGCCCATAAGCCAGGCGATCTGCTCCGGAGAGCGGGAGACCGTGCGGCTCCGGACCCGGGCCGGCTTCGAGCTCGTGTGCACGCCGGACCATCGCGTTATGACCGATCGCGGGTGGATGGCGGCGGGCGAGCTGAAGTCGGGCGGGCATCGGGTCTGGATCCAGAGCGACCCGAGCGCCTTTGCCTCCGATCGGCGGCTTCCCTTCGACGTTTCCGCCGAGTTCAAGGGCGCGAATGGACGGTCGTACCGCCACGCATTGCCATCCATCTGGACACAGGAGCTGGGTTTCGTCCTGGGCTGGCTGATCGGTGACGGCTGGCTCAGAGCGGGCGATCGCAACTGCCGGGTGGGATTCAGCTTCGGGCCCGGGGATGCGACGATGCGTGAGCGGATCCATGGCGCGGTCGACGAATGGTACGGACATCCGACGCGCGCCGTCGAACGGGCCCGGGGCGTCTGGCACGTGTCCTACCACGGCAAGTTCCTCGTCGATTTCTTCGTTCGCCTGGGAGTCCGTCCCGCCCGCGCCGCGGACAAGGTCGTGCCGGCGTCTATCTTCGGGGCGCCCCAGGAGGCCGTGATCGGATTTCTCCAGGCGCTCTTCACGGCGGACGGAACGGTCCGGGACAATCCGAAAGCCAACAGCGCGTGGATCGCGCTGACATCCAAGAGCCCCGAATTGCTCCGGGGTGTCCAGATTCTCCTGTTGAACCTCGGCATCAAGAGTCGCATCTTCGACCGGTCTCGGGCACCCCGCGACGGCATCTTCGCCTATCGAGCTGTCCGAGGCGCCCTGCGAGCCTACAGATCGGATGGTGTGCTCTTCGAGCTCGGGATCTTCGGCAAGTCTCGCGAGGTCTTTCGACGGACCGTCGGCTTCCTCGGAGCCAAACAGGAGCGCCTCGGCCGTATCCGCTATGGCGGCTTCTACGCGCAGCGTTTCTCGGATCCCGTGGTCAGCGTCGAGCCGGCGGGGGTCCGCCGCGTCTACGATCTGACCGAGCCGCAAAGCCACTCGATGATCGCCAATGGCCTCGTGGTTCACCAGTGCGGTGAGCAGCCTCTGTTGCCCAACGAGGCGTGCAATCTGGGCTCGCTCAATGTCGCCCGCTTCGCTCGAGAGCAGGACGGACGGTGGAGCCTGGACTGGGACGAGCTCGAGCGTGTGGTCCGCCTCGCCGTGCGCTTCCTCGACGACGTGATCGAGGTCAATCCGTATCCGCTGGCCGCGATCGATGCCATGGTCAAGGCGAACCGCCGCATCGGGCTGGGCGTCATGGGCTGGGCCGACCTCCTCTTTGCCCTCGACATCCCGTACGACAGCGAGGAGGCGCTCGCGCTGGCCGGGCGCCTCATGGCCTTCATCCAGGACATCGGCCACGACCAGTCGGCCCGGCTTGCCGAGGAGCGCGGGCCCTTCCCGAACTACGAGCGGTCCATCTACGAGCGCGGGCGCGCGCTCCGGAACTCCACCGTGACCACCATCGCGCCCACGGGCACCATCTCCATGATCGCCGGCTGCTCCTCGGGCATCGAGCCGGTCTTCGCGCTGGCCTTCGAGCACAGGGTCAAGGGCGTGGACGGCGAGCGCGTCCTGCCTTTCGTCAGCCAGAGCTTCGAGCGCTTCGGGCGGCAGCGAGGGTTCTACTCCGACGCCCTCATGGGTGAGGTGGCCCGCCGCGGCACCCTCGCGGGCATCCCCGGAGTCCCGGAGGCGGCGCGCGCCGTCTTCAAGACCGCGCACGAGATTCACTGGAGCTGGCATGTGCGCCACCAGGCCGCCTTCCAGAGACATACCGACAACGGCGTGTCCAAGACCATCAACCTGCCCGCCGACGCGACGGGACAGGACGTGGCGGACGCGTATCTTCTGGCCTGGCGCGAGGGCTGTCTCGGCATCACCGTGTTTCGCGACGGCTGCAAGGGAGGTCAGGTGCTCAACGTGGGCGTGGGCGGCGACGCGGCGGGGGCGCCGGAGGCGACGGACGCGCTCGATGACCGCGTGGTCAGGCCCCGTCCGCACAGCCTCGCGGGCGCCACCTACCGCATGGAGACGCCCATCGGCACGGCCTTCGTCACCGTCAACGAGACGCCGGGCGGCGACCCCTTCGAGGTCTTCGTCCAGGTCGGCAAGGCGGGCTCGGACACGATGGCGGTGGCCGAGGCCCTCGGGCGCCTCATCTCGCTCGTGCTCCGCCTGCCCTCGCCGCTGTCTCCCCGACGGCGGCTCGAGGAGGTCATCAGTCAGCTCGCATGGATCGGCGGCGGCCAGCCCACGGGCTTCGGCGCGGCCAAGGTGCTCTCGCTGCCGGACGCACTCGCCCGCACGCTGGGGGAGCACATCGGCATCGGCCGTGGCCCCGCCCCGGAGGCCGGGAAGGCGCCCGAAGGGGGACGCCGCAGGGTCGGCGATCTCTGCAAGGAGTGCGGACAGGCGACCCTCGTCTACGAGGAAGGGTGCAAGAAGTGTCTGTCCTGCGGCTTCAACGAGTGTTAAGGGGAAGCCCCTGTTCAGCGGCGGTGACTACGATGAGGTGGCGCGCTGGCTCTGGAACCTCGCGGAGTCCCACGCCAAGCGCGAGAACCTGCATGCGGAAGTGCTGCTCGATCGTGTGGGCCCGCGCGAGGGCAAGACCTATGGGCTTCGCGTCAGGATCGGCGATGGGCTCTCTTCCGAGATCGAGCTGGCCTACCCGGAAGTGAGAGAGCGTCGCGGCAGCCTGGCCTGGTGCCAGGCCCTCGCCGAGCGGGTGCGCGGGCTCGTTCGCGACACCGTGGCCGCCCGGGCGCCGGGTCAGCGAAGATCCGCCTAGCGTGAGGGTCGCGCGCCGCGGCCCGCGCTGGGTCGCGCCCGGGGACTGGAACGCGTTCTTCGTCCTCGCGCTCGACAACACGACCCTCCTCGTCATCCTCTCGAGTCTGCTCATCGGCGCCTTCAAGTTCCCGCCGGATCTCGTGCTCGGACGCATCGTGCCCGGGACAGCGGCGGGCGTCCTCGTCGGCGACCTGACTTACACGTGGCTTGCCGTGCGTCTGGCCCGCGCGTCGGGTCGGGACGAGGTCACGGCCATGCCCTTCGGCATCGACACACCGTCGCTCTTCGGGATCGTCTTCGGAGTGCTCGGACCCGCCATGCTGGCCACGGGAGATCCGATCCTCGCGTGGAAGATCGGCATGGGTGTCACCGTCGCCATGGGCGGGTTCAAGCTCCTGCTGGCCTTCTTCGGTGACTGGGTGCGACGTCTCGTGCCGCGGGCGGCGCTCCTGGGCTCCATCGCCGGCGTGGCCATCCTGCTCGTCGCTTTCCTCCCGGCCCTGAGGGTATTCGCCGATCCACTGGTAGGACTCGTCTCACTGACCCTGGTGCTCGTCGCGCTGATCGGCCGAGTGCGGCTTCCCGGCGGCATGCCGGGCGCCCTTGCCGCCGTCCTGGCGGGGGCGGGAATCTTCTGGCTTCGCGCGGCGGGGGGCTGGGGTCCGGCGCCTGCGACCGAGCTACCCGGCCTCGCCCTGGCCATTCCCTGGCCGACCCTGGCATGGGCCGAGACCTTTGGCGCCGTCTGGCCGTATTTGCCGCTCGCCATGCCATTTGCCCTCGCAACCGTGATCGGCGGCATCGACAATACCGAGTCCGCCATCGTGGCGGGAGACGAGTACCGGGCGAGAGACATCTTGTTGACGGAGGCCGTGGCGACGATCGCCGCGGGCCTCTGTGGAGGGGTGATACAGAACACACCGTATATCGGACATCCGGCCTACAAGGCCATGGGCGCGCGGGCGGGCTATACGCTCGCGACCGCCCTCGTCATCGGGGTGGGGGCTTCGCTTGGACTCGTGGGGATTCTCGTGAGCCTCCTGCCCGAGGCCGCCGTGGCGCCCATCCTCATCTTCGTCGGCCTCGAGATCACGGCCCAGGCCTTCGTGGCCTCGCCCGCTCGCCATGCGGCAGCCGTTGCCGTGTCCTTCATTCCCGCGGTAGCCACCTTGGTGTTGATCGAGGTCAATGGTCTGCTGGCCTCAGTCGGAAAAGGCGCGGCGGATCTGACCGGTGACGGCCGCCTCGCCTACCAGCACCTTCTCGCTCTCGGGAATGGCTTCATCGTGACGGCGCTCCTGTGGGGTTGGGCCCTCGTGAGCATCATCGATGGGCGGCTGGGTCGGGCCGCCGCCGTGTTTCTCGCAGCGGGCCTGGCCACGCTCGTCGGCCTGATGCACTCGCCGCTGCCGAGCGGCGCGCTCTTCTGGCCCTGGTCGGCCGGAAGCGCCTATCCCTTCCTGCTCGCTGCCGGCTATGGACTGGGCGCGGTGATACTGGCGCTCCTCACCATCTCGAGCGCCCACGCGGAAAGAGACGGCTAGCTCGAGAGAAGGGCGAGCATCTCCTCGTCGCTGGCGAACTTGAATTCCTCCACCCCGTCGCGGCGGGCGCGCTCGCGCTCTGCGGCTTCGATGCGCAGGACCTCCTCATACGTCACGAACCGGGCGCCCGCCTTGCCGAGCTCGTGCATGATCTTCGTCACGGGCCGCTCGGCCTCCGCGGGCGCGCGCGTGGGCCGTGACCCGAGGATCTTCAAGATGTGCTTGATCCCCGTCTCGGCGTCGAGGCGCGCCCGCCCGACCACGCCGTCGCTGGCCCGCCGCGCCCAGCCGACCACGAAGACGTCGGCGAGGGGCTGACCCTCGGCGGGATCCCAGACCTGATAGGCCGCGGCCGGGTCCTGCTCCGCCCCGGGCGCCGTCACGTACAGCCCTTCCCGGTACGGCAGTCCCACGCTCTCGTCCACGCGGTCGCCCACGGCGAAGACCACCGTGTCGCACGGGATGCGCGAGATCTCGCCCGTCCCGACCGCGCTGATCCGCTCGCCCTTGCGCTCGAGCCGCGTCTCCTCGATCTCGAGGCCGACGACGCGCCCGCCTTCGGTGATCACGCGCTGCGGGGAGGCGAGGAAGCGAAAGGTCAGGCGAGCCCGACAGCGGTCCTCCGCTTCCGGCCGAGCGGCGAGGGCTTTCAGGAGCTCGTCCGCGCTCTGCCCGGCCGCCTCCAGGCGCGGGCGAATGCGCTCGACCTCCCGCCGGTACGCGTCGCGGTCGAAGGCGTCCTCCACGTCCTCGAACTCGCGGTCATCGTACGCCTTCTCGTGCGGGCCCCGCCGCGCCAGCGCGATGATCTCCTCGCACTCGCAGAAATGAGCGCAGTAGTTGGCGATGTCCACCATGACATTGCCCACGCCCACGATGGCCACCCGACGACCCATGGGGAAGTGACGCTCCGAGAATGGCGGAAGGCGGTTGTAGTGATAGACGAGGTCCTTGGCATGGTACACGCCTGGGAGCCGCTCCCCTTCGATGCCGAGGTACTTGGTGCCCTGGGCTCCGATGGCGAAGACCACGGCGTCGAAGCCCGCCGCGCGGAGGGCGGGAACGCTCAGGGGCCCGCTCTCGCCCACCGCCACGTGGCCGAGATAGGTGACGCGCGGGTCGGTGAGGATCTTGCTGAACTGCCTCCGGAGGCCGCCCTTCATCTTGTACTTGTTGAGGAAGATCCCGTACTCGGCGAGCCCGCCCGGCTTGATGTCACGATTGAGGAGGAGAACTCGGCATCCCGCCGCGGCGAGCGCGCGGGTCGCGAAGAGTCCCGCCGGGCCCGCGCCCACGACGGCAACCGCGTGTGTCGTCGATTCCGGCATGGGGGGAGACCATAGCACAGGGCTCCGCGAGCCGCGAACGGCGGGTACTGGCCAATTTGCTTCGCCAGATCAACTCAGCTCTCGCCTCACGGGAGGGCCCGTTCGGCTCGAAGAGCCACGTTCTCGGTCGTCTGCAAACGCTCAACGTACATACAGGTACGCCTCGCGTTGCAGGCCCCCTCCGGGCGTGGTGGTTCGAGCTGAGGGCGGAGCCCCGAGGCGAGGGCTGAGTAGATCTGCCTCGCAACTTGACCCAGGACCGAATCGAGGATTCGGCTTGACCGTCGAATCTTGCGGATGTTAAGTGATACGCGACGTGCCCACGACGGTTCGAGTCGCCCAGCAGGGGCGCCGGGACAGAAGGCTACGGACGAAGGTTACGGACGAAGGTTACGGAAGGAGGAGGCAATGGTGACCGGGGTGAGACGAGCGGCCCGACTCCTGGGCACGGCGCTTGGATTGGCGGCACTCATCTCGATGGCCGGGCTCGCGGCGGCGCAGGCGCCCTGGACGGCACCGGCGGGGGAGAAGGAGAAGAAGAACCCGCTGCCCGCCGATGCCCAGACCATCGAGCAGGGCCGGAAAGTGGCCCAGGTCAACTGCGTCACCTGTCATGGGGCCAAGGGCAAGGGCGACGGGGCGGCCGCGGTCGCCCTCAACCCCAAGCCGGCGGACTGGACGTCGAAGGCGGTGCAGGACGATACGGACGGCGAGCTCTTCTGGAAGATCAGCACAGGCCGCGGGGCCATGCCCGCGTGGCGGCACTTGCCCGAGAAGGATCGCTGGGCCCTCGTCGGCTACATCCGCTCTCTCGCGGCCAAGTAGCGCGGAGCAAGCGGTCGTCGAAGTTTGCCGGGCGGGTGGGTCCGAGGGCGAAGTAATATCTGGTCGGATTGCCCATGAGCGACGAGCAGGTCTCCCCGGATCCGACCTCGCCGGACCTTCACGGCGCGCTCGTCGAGATCCGACGGAGCATCGAGTCGCTCGCCCACCGGTTCCGTCGTGCCGCGCTTTCCCCCTCGTCTCTCGGGCCCCGGGTCGCCGCGGAGGCGCCGGAGGAGCGGGATGCCTTCACGGTGGGCGAGGAGATCCTGGCCATCCCCTCGAGCGGCCTCGAGCCGTCTCAGGTCTTCTCCCTCGCCATGGATCGCGTGGCGCGTGTCCTCACCGCCGACCGTGCCATGCTCTTCACCTGGGACGCCCTCGCCTCGAGGCTCGTGCCGCGTGCCGGTCGCGGGTTCCGCCGGGACGACCTCGAGACCATCTCCATCAAGGCGGGGGAAGGACTCGTGGGCCAGGCCTTCCAGGACGAGAGGCTCACGCGCGTCTCCGGCGGCGCCCCCCGCATCGTGGAGGATCCGTTCCTCGCCCTGTTTCCCGTCTCCGATGCCGTCGCCGTCCCTGTCCGCTCGGGAGGCAGCGCGTTGGGAATTCTCTACGCGGGCCGCCGCGCGCCGCGGCCGCCCTTTTCCGAGGCCGAGGTCTTGCTGCTCCTCGTGATCGCCGACAGGGTCGGCAACGCCCTGGGCCAGCGCGATGCCATTGAGACCACGCGAGGCCACATCGGCCGGCTCCGCGAGCTCGAGGTCTTCCTCGGCCATGTGCTCGTGGGCCAGGACATGGAGGCCGTTCTCGCGCGCGCGTGCGAGGTCGCCTGCCGGCTGGCCGAGGCGCGGGTCGCGGCCATCGGCGTGCCGGGAGGGACGGGCGGCCTCGCTCTCGCGGCGGGCATGGGGCTCTCCGCAGATGCCCTCGACACCATCCGCGTGGATAGCGCGCGCGGACTGACGGGGGAAATGTTCGCGACGCAGCGCCCGGCGGCCTGCCGGGACATCCAGGGCCGCGCGGGATCGGAGGACGACTTCCTGCTCCAGGTCGGTCTGCGCGCCTGCCTCGCCGTGCCGGTGCGCCTCCGGCGGCAGACGGTGGGCGCGCTCTACGTGGGCGACCCCGAGGCGCGCGATTTCTCCGCCGACCAGATCGAGGCCGTCCAGGTCCTCGCCTCCATGCTCGCGCTCGGCATGGAGAACAATCGACTCTACGGTGAGGTGCAGGGCGCCCTCCAGGGCCTCGAGAGAGCCCAGGAGCAGCTCGTGCAGACGTCGAGCGCGCGCGCGGCGGGCGCCATGGCGGGCGGCATCGCCAACGAGTTCAACAATGTCCTGGCCATCGTGCTCGGCAAGACGCAGCTCATGCTCTCGCGCGTGCCCGACGGGCCCTTGCGCGAAGACCTGGCCGACATCGAGGAGGCGGGGTGGCGGGCTGCCGACATCGTGCGCCGTCTCCAGGGCTTCGCGGCGACGAGCGCGGACGATGCGACGGGGCCCGTGGACCTGATCGCCGTCGTGCAGGACGCGATGACATTGACCCGAGCGGTGTGGAAGGACGAGGCGGAAGCGCGCGGGGTGCAGATCGACGTGGTCACCGATCTGGATCTCCACCTCTCGGTGGACGGGCAGGCGACGGCGCTGCGCGAGGGCGTCATGAACCTGATCCTCAATGCCATCGACGCCATGCCGCAGGGAGGTCGCCTGGGCTTGACCGCGCGCCGCGTGGACACGGGGGTCGAGCTCCAGGTCTCGGACACTGGAGAGGGGATCCGCGAGGACATACGGCGGCGCATGTTCGATCCCTTCTTCACCACGCGGGCCCCGCACCGCACTGGACTCGGCCTCTCGGTGGTCCAGGGAGTGGTGAGCCGCCACCGCGGCAGCGTGCACGTGCGGAGCGAGCCGGGCGGGGGCACCACGGTGACGCTGTGGTTTCCCGTCGCCTCCGCCCGTGCCGTGGAGGTGCCCCCGCCCGCGGCCGAGCAAGCGAAGGCGGCCGCGCTCTCGGATATCGCCTCCATCCTGGTGCTCGAGGACGAGGATCGGATCCGCACGATGCTGGTCGAGGCCCTGGTCTCTGCGGGCCATCGCGTCGAATCCGCGACCGACGGGCTCACGGGGCTGGCGCGCTTCCAGGGCGGGGCCTTCGACGTCGTGCTGACCGACCTCTCGCTGCCGGAGTGTTCGGGGCTCGACGTCGCCAGCTCGGTGAAGCGCCTGCGTCCCGACACACCGGTCATCCTCATCACGGGGTGGGGGCATTTGCTGGATCCGGAGAAGCTGCGGGAGGCCGGCGTGGACCTCATGCTCGTCAAGCCCTTCAGGCTCGAGCGGGTGCTGGCCGTGCTCGCCGACGCCCTGCGTCTCCGCCCGTCCGCCTAGCTGCGGGGTGGGCGGGTGCAGCCGCGGGCGGACCGTCGGAGGGCATCCTTGTGAGATACTGAGCAGGTCATGAAGCGAAGACCTGCGTCCGGGCACTTTGCCGAGCAGCGGAGCTTGCTCTTGGTCGTCGAGACCCAGGCTCGCTGAGAGGGAGGGGCCATGGCGAACAGATCCGGCCAGTACAGCGCCAAGCAGCAGCGCCGATCAGCGATCCAGATTGGCCCGCGCCCTCCCAAGCTCGCCTGGCTTGAATGGGTCCTGCCCGTATGCGCGGGCGCGCTCCTCCTCATCATGTTCCGTCCCGACATGGTGCCGCGTCTCCTTTCAGAGCCCGCGGCGTCACCCGTGGCGTGGATTGCCTGGGGCGTAGTCGGAGGCCTGGCCGGCATCGTGCTCTTCTCCGCTGCCCTCGTCGTGTTCTTTCTCGTCTACTCCCCGGTCTATCTCGCGGGGATGATGCCGGCCCTCGTGGGCAAAGGCGGATGGACGGATCGGCGCGAGATCCGATTCTACGCCCTGTGCTTCCTCCTCCTCTGTCTCATGATCGTCCTCATCGCCGTCTCGCTCACCACGGGCGACTGGCGCTGGGTGGGATCGGTCTTCCTCGTGCTCACCGGCTTTGCGCCGGTCGTGTGGCGGGCCCTGGTCTGAGGGGCAGGTGTTGACAGTGCTGGGACCGCTGACTATCCTTGACGAAGGGATATGAACGATATCGCGGTCCTGGTGCTCAACTACACGTACGAACCGCTCCACTTCACCAACGCCAAGCGCGCCGTCACCCTGCTGCTCGCGGGCAAGGCCGAGAGCGTGGAGAGCTCGCCCCGCGTGATCCGCTCGCCCTCGCGGGCCTTCCCGCTCCCCTCCGTGATCCGTCTCGCCGCCTATATCCGGAAGCCCTTCCTGGAGCGGGTGGCCTTCAACAAGAAGAATATCCTTCGTCGCGACGGCTACACCTGCCAGTACTGCTCCCGGCGCGGAGAGAAGCTCACGGTGGATCACGTCATGCCGCGCTCGCGGGGCGGCCAGACGACGTGGACCAACGTGGTGGCGGCCTGTCTCCGATGCAACCTCTTCAAGGGCAACCGCACCCTCGAGGAGTCGCGCATGCGGCTCATCCGTGAGCCGGTCCACCCGCAATTCCTCTTCTCGGTCCACCTGATGCGGCACCCCCACGCCACCAGCTTCCTGGACTCGTGGCGGAAGTACCTGGTGGCGGTTCCCACCGCCCCCTGAGCGTGTCTTTCCGGCTGTCCTCGGAGTACTCGCCCGCGGGCGATCAGCCCGGGGCCATCGAGCGCCTCGCCTCGCTGGTGGCCGAGGGGCACCCCCATGCCGTGCTCCTCGGGATCACGGGAAGCGGCAAGACCTTCACGCTCGCCAACGTGATCCGGCAGCTCGACCGGCCCGCTCTCGTCATCTCGCCCAACAAGACGCTGGCCGCCCAGCTCTACGGCGAGTTCAAGTCGTTCTTTCCCGACAATGCCGTCGAGTACTTCGTGTCGTACTACGACTACTACCAGCCCGAGGCCTACATTCCGCAGTCGGACACCTACATCGAGAAGGACGCCCTCGTCAACGACGAGATCGACCGGATGCGGCACTCCGCCACCACGTCCCTCTTCGAGCGCCGCGACGTCATCGTGGTCGCCTCCGTGTCGTGCATCTACGGCATCGGCGCGCCGGAGACCTACCAGGGCATGCACGTGGGGCTCGAGACGGGCCAGACCCTCGAGCGCGACGCGCTCATCCGGAGCCTCGTGGCCATCCAGTACGAGCGCAACGACGTCGATTTCCGGCGGGGCACCTTTCGGGTGCGGGGCGACGTGGTCGAGATCTTTCCCGCCGCCGCCGAGGCGGAGGCGCTGCGCGTGGAGCTGTGGGGCGACACCATCGAGAAGCTGTCGACGCTCGACCCGCTCCGCGGCGTCACCACGGGCACCGTCACCGGCGCGCGCATCTATCCCGCCAGCCACTACGTCACGCCCGCCGACCAGACGGAGCGCGCCATCGCGGGCATCCTGGAAGAGCTCGGTGAACGGTTGAGGTTTCTCAAAGGCCGGGGCAAGCTCCTGGAGGCGCAGCGCCTCGAGCAGCGCACGCTGTTCGACATGGAGATGCTGCGCGAGATCGGCTATTGCCACGGCATCGAGAATTACTCTCGCCACCTGTCGGGGAGGAAGCCAGGCCAGAACCCGCCCACCCTCATGGACTACCTGCCCCGGAACGCTCTCGTGATCATCGACGAGTCTCACGTGACCGTCCCGCAGATCCGCGGCATGTACCCGGGCGACCGGTCGCGCAAGGAGGCCCTCGTCGAATACGGGTTCCGGATGCCCTCGGCCTTCGACAACCGGCCCCTGACCTTCGAAGAATTCACCGCCCTCGTGCCCCAGACGCTCTACGTCTCCGCCACTCCCGGACCATATGAGCTGAGGCTGGCGGGGGGGCGGCGCACGGCGCCGGGCCAGCCGTGGCAGGGGGGGGCGGTGGCCGAGCAGATCATCCGTCCGACGGGGCTCATGGACCCGAAGATCACCGTGCGGCCCGCGGGCGTCCAGGTCGACGATCTCATGGCCGAGGTCCGGGCCCGGGCCGAGCGCGCCGAGCGGGTCCTCATCACCACGCTCACCAAGCGCATGGCCGAGGACCTGACCGAGTACTACCAGCAGAACGGCCTGCGCGTGCGCTACCTTCACTCCGACATCGACACCCTGGACCGCGTGGCCATCATTCGCGAGCTGCGGCTCGGCAAGTACGACGCCCTCGTGGGCATCAACCTCTTGCGGGAGGGCCTGGATCTGCCCGAGGTCTCCCTCGTGGCCATTCTCGATGCCGACAAGGAAGGCTACCTCCGCTCCGCGACCTCTCTCATCCAGACGGCGGGGCGGGCGGCGCGGCACGTCAACGGCGAGGTGATCATGTACGCCGACACCGTCACCGGCTCCATGCAGGAGGCCCTCGCCGAGACCGAGCGGCGCCGGTCGGTGCAGGGACGGTACAATGAGGAGCACGGGATCACGCCGGAGTCGGTCAAGCGGTCGCTGCGCGACCTCCTCGACAGCGTGCCCGAGCGCGATTACTACACGGTCGAGGTGCCCACCACGGCCGAGCCGACCTGGGAAAGCCCGGCGGCGCTTCAGGCTCACATCGTAGAGCTCGAGGGAGCGATGCGCGAGGCGGCCCGGCGGCTCGACTTCGAGCGGGCGGCCGAGCTGCGGGACCGGATCAAGGCCCTCCGCAAGGTCGACCTCGGCGTGCACCGAGGGTGATGACGCCGTGTTCGTGGTCAAGTGGACCCTCGTATTCTTCGCCGTGCTTGCGGTGGCGCTCGTGGTGCTCTCCAAGCTGATCGCCTTTCTCAATCCGCCGCGGCGCGGACGCACGGGAGCGCTCGCGCTTCGGCGCTGGGGGGAGATGCTGACGTGGATGGTGCTGGTGCCGGCGCTGGTGGGCCTCGCCCTCCTCGCGGTGACCTTGTGGCTGGGCGCGTAGGGGCGGGGGAGCTCGAGGACAAGCTCGACCGGCTCCCCGCCCGGCCCGGCGTCTACCTCTACAAGGACGCCAAGGGCCAGATCATCTACGTGGGTAAGGCCGCCTCCCTGAAGAGCCGCGTGCGCTCCTATTTCCAGGAGTCCCGCGCCCCCGACCCGAAGACGGACGCCCTCGTCGGGCAGATCCGCGACTTCGAGTACATCGTCACGAGCAATGAGCTCGAGGCCCTCATCCTGGAGTCGAACCTCGTCAAGAAGCACCGGCCCCGCTACAACATCATCCTGCGCGACGACAAGCACTACCCGTTCCTCAAGCTCACCACCAACGAGGAGTACCCGCGGCTGGTGGTGGCGCGGCGCGTGCAGCAGGACGGCGCCGCCTACTTCGGGCCGTTCTACCCTGCCACGGCCATGCGCGAGACGCTCCGGCTCGTCCGCCAGCTCTTTCCCCTCCGGACCTGCCGGATCAAGATCGATGGCAAGCGATCGCGACCGTGCCTGCAGTACTACATCCATCGCTGCAACGCGCCCTGCACGGGGTGGGAGAGCCGGGAGGGCTACGCGGGGACGGTGGCCGACGTCGAGCGCTTCCTCGAGGGGAAGAACGACGGTCTCGCCCAGGAGCTGACGATGCAGATGGAGTCGGCGGCCGAGGAGCTCAAGTTCGAGCAGGCCGCGCGGCTGCGCGACCGCGTCCAGGCGCTGAACACGGTGCGGGAGCGGCAGAAGATCATCTCGACCGAGGACAGCGACCTGGACATCGTGGGCTGCGTGCGCCAGGGGCCCGATGCCTGCGTGCAGCTCTTCTTCGTTCGTCGCGGCCGGCTCCTCGGGCGCGAGTCCTTCTTCTTCGAGCGGCTGGGCGGGGAAGGCGAGGGCGAGCTGCTCTCCGCCTTTCTCCGCCAGTTCTACGCCCGCGAGGTGACCCCGCCGCCCGAGATCCTCCTCTCCGCCGAGATTCCCGAGGCGGATCTGGTCCTCGAGTGGCTGGCCCGGCGACGGGCCGGGCGCGTCGAGCTCCTCGCTCCCCAGCGCGGGCGCAAGCGCGAGCTCGTGGCCATGGCGGAGGAGAACGCGGCGCTGGCGCTCTCGACCTACCTGTTGTCCCGCGGCAACCGGACGCAGGCCGTGCTCGACGAGCTGCAGCGCGCCCTCAATCTCCCCGAGGCGCCGCACCGGATCGAGGCCTTCGACATCTCGACCTTCCAGGGCGGGGAGACGGTGGCCTCCATGGTCGTCTGGCAGGACGGGGAGATGAAGAAGGACGACTACAAGCGCTATCGCATCCGGACAGTGACGGGCACGGACGACTTCGCGGCCATGCACGAGGTGGTGACGCGCCGCTACGGCAAGGCCCTCGAGACCGACGGCGCCCTTCCCGATCTGGTGCTGCTCGATGGCGGTCGCGGTCAGCTGGGCGCGGGGCTCAAGGCCCTCGAGGCGCTCGGGCTCGACTATCTGCCCATGGCCTCCCTGGCCAAGAGAGCGGAGGAGGTGTACACGCCGGATCGGCTCGAGCCCCTCGTCCTCGAGCTGACCTCGCCCGCGCTCCAGGCGCTGCAGAAGATCCGTGACGAGGCGCACCGCTTCGCGATCACGTATCACAAGAAGCTGCGGACGAAGCGGACCATCAGCTCGGTGCTCGACCAGATTCCCGGCGTGGGGCCGACATTGAGAACGAGCCTGCTTCGCAGCCTGGGCTCGGCGCGCGCGGTGCGCGAGGCCTCGGTCGCTCAGCTCGCCGCCGTGCCGAAGGTCTCACCCAAGCTCGCGGAGCGCATCCACGATTTCTTTCACCCCGCCCCGGAGCCTCCGGCGGCGCCGAAAGGGGAATCGGCGCCGTCCAACGGGGAACCCACCCGTCCGGAAAGAGGTTAGAATGCCGACAGCAACGGAAAGGGGGTGAACACATGAGGAAAGTCCTGATAGCTCTTGCCCTGATCGTCGCGACCGCTGGGGCGGCTCTGGCCAACCAGTGCCCGCTCCTGATCAAGCAGATCGAGGACGCGACGGCCGGCAAGACGGATGACGCGTCGAAGAAAGCTCAGGCCCTTGCCAAGGAAGCCAAGGCCCTTCATGACTCGGGCAAGCACGCCGAGTCGGTTGCCAAGGCCGACGAGGCCGCGAAGGCGATCAACCTCACCCTGAAGAAGAAGTAGATCTTGCCCGTCCCCGGGGGCCTCCGGCCCCCGGGGGGCTTTCTTGCGCCCCCCTCCTAAGTGTGGTAAAAATCAGCCAGAAATATGGCCATCGACGACCGCCAGGACCGCTATCCCTTCCGGGACATCGAGCCCAAGTGGCAGGGGGTCTGGGAGAAGAGCAAGCAGTTCCGGGTCACCGAGGATCCGGGCCGGCCCAAGTACTACTGCCTCGAGATGTTTCCCTATCCCTCGGGCCGGATTCACATGGGCCACGTCCGCGTCTACACCATCGGTGATCTTCTGGCCCGCTTCAAGCTCATGCGGGGCTTCAACGTCCTCCACCCCATGGGATGGGACGCCTTCGGCCTCCCCGCGGAGAACGCCGCCATCGACAACGGGGTCCACCCCGTCGTGTGGACGCTCGAGAACATCGCCAACATGAAGACGCAGCTCGGGCGTCTCGGCATGTCCTACGATTGGGACCGCGAGCTCGCCACCTGCGATCCCGCGTACTACCGGTGGGAGCAGCTCATCTTCATCCGGATGTTCGAGCGGGGTCTCGCCTACAAGCAGCGCTCCAAGGTCAACTGGTGTCCGTCGTGCCAGACCATCCTCGCCAACGAGCAGGTGGAGGCGGGCCGCTGCTGGCGCTGCGATTCCGAGGTCGAGGCCAAGGAGATCGAAGGCTGGTTCTTCAAGATCACCGACTATGCCGAGGAGCTCCTGGACTGGTGCGACCGGCTCCCCGGCTGGCCCGAGCGGGTCCTCACCATGCAGCGCAACTGGATCGGACGGAGTGAGGGCGCGGAGTTCGACCTGCCCGTGGTGGGACGCGCCGGCCTCGCCATCACGATCTTCACCACGCGGCCCGACACCGCCTTCGGCATGACCTACGCGGTGCTCGCCCCCGAGCACCCCCTCGTGGACGCCCTCGTCGCCGACGAGGAGGAGCGCGCGCGTGTGGCCGCCTTTCGGCAGGAGGTGGCGCGGGAGTCCGAGATCGAGCGCCTCGCCGCCGACCGGCCGAAGCGTGGGCTGCGGCTCGGCGCGCGCGCCGTCAATCCGTTTACGGACGCGGAGATCCCGCTCTTCCTCGCCGACTATGTCCTCATGGGCTACGGCACGGGCGCCATCATGGCCGTGCCGGGAGAAGACCAGCGGGACTGGGAGTTCGCCAAGCAGCACGGGCTCGACATCGTCGCCACCGTCAAGCGTCCGGAAGGATGGGAGGACACCCAGGCCTACACGGGCGACGGCGTGAAGATCAACTCGGGCTTCCTCGACGGGCTGTCCGTGGACGAGGCCAAGCGCGCGGCCATCGACTGGCTCGTGAGGCAGGGGATCGGGCGCTCGAAGGTCAACTACCGGCTCCGCGACTGGGGCATCAGCCGGCAGCGCTACTGGGGCGCGCCCATTCCCATTCTCTACTGCGAGACGTGCGGCATGGTGCCCGAGCGCGAAGAGAACCTGCCCGTGGTGCTGCCCCAGAACGTCCAGATCAGCGGCAAGGGCGGGTCTCCACTCGCGGGCGTGGCGTCCTTCGTCAACACCACGTGCCCGCGCTGCGGGGGCAAGGCGCGGCGCGACACCGACACCATGGACACCTTCGTGGAGTCGTCCTGGTATTTCCTCCGCTACTGCTCGCCGCACTACGATGAGGGGATGTTCGAGCGCGCCGCCGCCGAGTACTGGATGCCCGTGGACCAGTACATCGGGGGCATCGAGCACGCCGTGCTCCACCTCCTCTATGCGCGCTTCTTCACCAAGGTGCTCCGCGACCTGGATCTCATCGCCCTCGACGAGCCGTTCCGCGCGCTCCTGTCCCAGGGCATGGTGATCAAGGACGGCGCCAAGATGTCAAAGTCCAAGGGCAACGTGGTCGATCCCGACGACATGATCCGGCGCTTCGGGGCCGACGCGACGCGACTCTTCACGCTCTTCGCCGCTCCGCCCGAGCGGGACCTCGAGTGGACGGAGAGCGGGGTGGAAGGCGCCTCGCGCTTCCTCAACCGCCTCTGGCGCTTCGTCCACGCGCATCGCGAGGAGATCGGCGCGGCCGGGCCTCCCGGGCCGGGCCCGCTCTCGGAGGCGGGCCGAGCCTTCCGCCGGGTCATCCACGAGACGGTCGCGCGCGTCACCTCCGACGTCGAGCGCGACTTCCACTTCAATACCGCCATCAGCGCGGTGATGGAGCTCGTCAACGCCCTCCACGACTTCGAGCGCGACTCGCTGGACCGGGTGGCCCGCGCGGAGCGGGCGGCGCTCCTGCGCGAGGCCGTCGACACCGCGCTGCTTCTCCTGGGGCCCGTCTGCCCCCACATCGGCGAGGAGCTGTGGACCATCCTCGGCCGCCCGGGCAGCCTCTTCACTCAGCCATGGCCCACCGCCGACCCCGCGGCGCTTCGTCGCGAGGCGGTGGAGATCGTCGTGCAGGTGGATGGCCGGGTACGGACGCGTCTCACCGTCGAGGTCGGCGCGCCCGAGCAGAGCATCCGCGAGGCGGCGCTGGCCGAGGACAAAGTGCGTCCGTGGATCGATGGCCGGCAGGTCGCCAAGGTCGTGGTCGTGCCCGGGAGGCTGGTCAACATCGTGACCAGCTCATGAGGGGTCGGGGCACTAGCGGCGCCGCTCCCCCCCAGATCCGGACAATACTCGCCCTGGCCGCGGCGCTGTGCTTCGGTGGCTGCGGCTACTCGCTGCAGGGCAACCTGCCGGACCACATCAAGAGCGTGGCCGTGCCCGTCTTCAGGAACCGGACCACCGAGCCCGGCGTCGAGAGCACCATCAGCAGCGCCGTGGTCAACGCCTTCACCACCAACGGCAAGCTCCGCGTGGTCTCGCTCGACGCGGCTGACTCCATGCTCGAGGGCGAGATCATCGGCTTCGAGGTGCAGTCGCTCGCCTTCGACAGCCGCCTGAACCTCCGCTCCTATCGATTGGCCGTGACCATGAACGTCCGGTTCCGCGACCTCAAGAAGAGCGCCATGCTCTGGGAGCAGCAGGGGCTGCGCGAGGTGGTGGACTTCCAGGTCGCGGGCCAGGTCGCCGATACCGTGAGCCGCGAGGAAGGGGCGGTCAAGCAGGCCGCCGTGGAGATAGGGCGAAAAGTGGTCAATCACGCGGTCGACCGCTTCTAGTGAACTACGGGAGCTGGCTCCGGGCGGCCGAGGTCGGACAGGTCGCCGCGGTGACGCTCCTTCACGGCGCCGAGCCCTTCCTGATCGACGAGGCCATCGCACGGATCACGCGCGCCCTCATTCCGGAGGCGGCCGAGCTCGTCATGTCGCGCGATGTCCTCGAGGCGCGGGAGGCGGGGGCCGAGGGCATCGTCCGCGCCGCCCAGACCTTTCCGTGGGGCGCGGCGCGGCGGGTCGTGATCGCCCGCGGGGTGGAGGCGCTCGGCCCCAAGCAGGCCGAGCCGCTCGTGGAGTACCTGGGTCAGCCGAACCCGACGACGGCGCTTCTTCTCGCCGTCCCGCAAGTCCTCGCCTCCTCGCACTGGCTGCTCAAGGCGGTGCCCGCCGCCTCCGTGGTCGACGTGCCGCGTCTCTCCGGTCGCTCCCTCATCGGATGGCTCCGCGCTCATGCCGCCTCCGAGGGACTGGAGCTGGCCGAGGACGCCGCGCAGCTCCTCGTCACCTTCGTGGGCGAGGAGCCGGCCGCGCTCGCCGCCGAGCTCGGCAAGGCGGCCCTCGCCGGGGGCGCGGACAACAGGCGGATCGGCGTGGCACAGATCCAGGCTGTGGTCGGAGAGCATCGCTCGCGGGAGATCTTCGAGCTGACGCGCGCGGTGGAGCTCCGCGACCCGGGATCGGCGTTGCCCCTCCTGGACCGGCTCCTCTCGGCCGGCGAGGAGCCGCTGCGCATCCTGGCCATCCTGGCGGGCCAGGCGCGGCGCGCCACCCCGGCCGCCTCGCGCCTCGCGCGGTGCTGGAAGGTGGAGCGTCGGCTCAAGCTGGGCGGCCTCGCGCGCCCCGAGCTCTGCCTGCTCGTGGCCGACCTGTGCGCGGACTGACCGCCGCCACTATCCTGCTCGCGATGGCCGCGTCGCCGTCACCCGCGGCGGCGCTCGAAGCGGGCGCGGCGTCGGTGGAGATCGTGCTTCCCGCCGGCACGCCGCTCGCGGGCTACGGAGGATTTCCGCGTCGCGCGTGGATGCCCGATCTTCTCGGAAGCCGGCCCTACGCCTTCTGGTTCAGGCCGTCGACCGGCGTGCACGATCCCATTCGGGCGCGCGCCCTCGTCCTGACGTCCGGGGCCACGCAGATCCTGTGGCTCGCCGTGGACACCATCGGCATCGATCCGACTCTCGTCACGGACCTGCGCCAGCGCCTGGCCGCGAGAGGCTCCGCCCCCACCCTTGTGCTGTCGGCCTCGCACACGCATTCGGGCCCGGGCGCTTACAGCGAGTCGTCGCTCTTCGGTTTCCTGGCCCTCGATCGCCTGGCGCCCGAGGTGCGGGCCCGGCTCCTCGACGGAATGGAGGCGGCGGCCCGAGAGGCGGAGCGACGTCGCGAGCCCGCGCGCGCGATCACGGGCCTCGCGCCGCTGCCGGGCCTGGGCCGGAGCCGACTGAAGCAGCCGCTCGACCCCGAGCTCGGAATGCTCAAGGTCACCGCCGCGCGCGGTCGTCCCATCGCCGTCGTGTGGAGCTATGCCGTGCACGGGACGGCCCTCGGGCGCCACAATTTCCTCCTCTCTGGCGACCTGATGGCCGAGGCGTCGTCGCGTCTCGAGCGGGAGACGGGCGCGCCCGCCCTCTTCGTCAACGGCGCGGCGGCGGACGTGAGCCCACTCCGACACGGATGGGGCGGGGTCGAGTGGGCGGGCGCGGCGCTGGCCGACGGGGCCCTCGCGCTGTGGCGCGGCCTGGGCGAGGGAAGCGACGCGCCGCTCGCCTCTCAGGTCACGCGTGTGAGGCTGCCCAGGCCGGCTCTGTCCGCGCGCAACTGTCTGGCGGGCTGGGCGCCCGGCTTCGTCCGCATCGGGCTCGGATCCGCCCTGCCCACGTCTTCCGAGCTTCTCGCCTTCCGGATCGGCGACGGGGCGTGGGTGACCGTGCCCGGCGAGCTGCAGACGCGGCTCGGTCTCGATATCAAGAAGGCGGGGCGGCGGCACTTCGCCCGGGTCTTCGTGGCGGGTTACACCAACGACTACCTCGGCTACTTCCTCACCCGCGAGGACTACGCGAAGCCGAGCTACATCGCCTGCGGGAGCCTGTACGGAGAGGGGGGCGGGGAAATCCTGCGCGACGCCGCCACCGAGCTGCTGGAGCGCCTGGCCGCCTCCGTGTCCCGCCGCTGATGCGCGCGCTAGCGGGGGACGGAGCGGGCGAGGGCCGACTTCTTGCGAGCCGCCGTATTGCGATGGATGATGCCGCGGCTCACGGCGCGATCGAGGACGCGGATGGCCTCGAGCACGACCTCCTTCGACTGCGGGCTCTTCTCGGCGGCGGCGGTCCGCGCGGTCTTCAGGGACGAGCGGATGGTGCTCCGCGCGGCGCGGTTGCGCAGGCGACGCTTCTCGTTCTGCTTGATCCGCTTCATGGCGGATCGCGTGTTGGCCACGGCTGCCTTCCTCCCCTGAGGTGGTCTCGGATCAACCTGCGACAATCACTGCGTGCGTGGACGCCGGACGCTCGACCCTCGAGCGACAGTAGACCCTACCGTCCACGTCCATCACTGTCAAGGACTATGTCCGCGTGAGCGACGCGCAGCGGGACGTGCGGCACGGGGTCGTGCGGGCGGTGGGCTCGATCGGTCTCGCCACCCTTCTGAGCCGCATCCTGGGGTTCGTGCGCGACATGGTGGTGGCACGCGCCTTCGGCGCGGGGCCGGTCACGGACGCCTTCTTCGTCGCCTTTCGCATTCCCAATCTCCTGCGGCGCCTTCTCGCCGAGGGCGCGCTCTCCACCGCGTTCATTCCCGTGTTCACCTCCTCCCTGACGCATGACGGCCGCGCGGGCTTCCGGAGGATGCTCCGCGCGGTGGCGGGCGCCACCGCGGTCGCGCTCTGCGCCGTCTCGGTCCTCGGCATGCTCGCGGCGCCGTGGATCGTGCGCGTCATGGCGCCCGGCTGGACCTCGGATCCGGGACAGATCGGGCTCGCCGCGGATCTCACGCGATTCATGTTTCCCTACCTCGTCCTGGTGGGGCTGGCCTCCCTGGGCATGGCGGCGCTCAACGCGCATCACCGATTTTTCACGGCGGCGCTCGGGCCCGCCGTGCTGAACGTGGCCATGATCCTGGCCGTGCTCGTCCTCGCGGTGAGGATGACGCCGCCCATCCTCGCCCTCGCCGTCGGCGTCCTCGTGGGCGGGGCGGGGCAATTTCTCGTTCAGCTGCCCGAGCTTCGCCGGCTCGGGGTGCCCCTCTGGCCCTCGGTCGAGTGGAGACATCCCGCCGTCCGCGCGATTGCGGGCCGGCTCTGGCCTGCCGTCTTTGCCCTCGCCGCCGTGCAGGTGACCGTCCTCGTCAACACGCTGCTCGCCTCGCTGCTGCCGCAGGGGACGGTCTCCTATCTGTACTACGCCGACCGGGTCATGGAGTTCCCGCTCGGCGTCTTCGGCATCGCGCTGGCCACGGCCGCCCTGCCGAGCATGTCGGCGCAGGCGGCGCGCGGCGACCACGCGGCCCTTCGCGATACCGTGAGCTTCTCGTTGAGACTGTCGGCCTTCATCGCGGTGCCCGCGGCGGTCGGCCTCGTGGTGCTGGGTCAGCCCATCGTGAGGCTCCTCTTCCAGCGGGGGGAGTTCACAGCCTCCGATGCCGTTCTCACGACGCAGGCGCTGGCGGGCTATGCGGTGGGGCTGCCCGCCTTCTCCGCGACGCGACTGGCCGCGCAGACCTTCTACGCCCTCGGCGATACGCGCACGCCGGTGTGGGCCGGGCTCGTCTCCGTGGCCGCGAACATCGCGCTCGCGCTCCTGCTCATGTGGCCCCTCAAGCACGCGGGGCTTGCCCTCGCCTCGTCGCTCTCCGCCTATATCAACCTCGCGCTTCTCTACTGGCTCTTGCGGCGGCGTCTCGGCCGGCTGGGCAGCCGCGAGACCTTGCGGTCGCTCGCGCGGACGGCTGCGGCCTCGAGCGCGCTTCTGCTGTGGTGTCTGTGGGCGGGACCGAGACTCGGCGCGGGCTGGCCGGGGGCGGCGTGGATGGGAGGCGCCCTCATCGTCGGCGTGGTCGTGTACGGCGCGGTGGCCGCGGTCCTCAGGGCGCCGGAGATTCCCGCGCTTCGTCAGATGCTGCGGCGTCGGGGGCAATCCTTGCCCGCCCCTGGTGACGGGTGATAAACTTCGACATGCCTCAGCGGTGGGCTGGGTTCGCCCCGGTCATGGCCCAGGTGGTTGGGATGGGCCGCTACCGGGGCGTCGCTGTGTCCGGGCCCCGGAGGCCCTGAGTGGACGCGGTGCGCGAGTTCCTCACCGCCCTGCAGACAGAGCGGGGCGCCTCCCCTCATACGCTCGCCGCCTATCGGCGTGACCTGACCGGCTTCGTCACGTTTCTCGGCCGCGGGGGCCGGGCGGTGGCGACGGCCCGCGTGGGCGATCTGACCGAATACCTCGCGGCCCTCCGGCGGCAGGGGCTGGGGGCGCGCAGCACGGCCCGCCACCTCTCGGCCGTGCGCGGGCTCTACCGCTTCCTCCTGGGAAGCGGCGGGATCCGGCGCGACCCCACGGAGCACCTCGAGGCGCCCAGGCCGCCGCGGCGGCTGCCCCGCACCCTGTCGGTCGAGGATGCCGCGGCCCTGGTGGAAGCGCCGGACATCTCCGTTCCCGAAGGCCTGCGGGACCGGGCCCTGCTCGAGCTCATGTACGCCTCGGGGCTTCGCGCCTCGGAATGCCTGACGCTCAGGCTGGAAGATCTCAATCAGGCGGCGGGCTATGTGATGGCCACGGGCAAAGGCAGCCGCCAGCGCCTCGTGCCGGTGGGAGGGCAGGCCCTCCGCTGGGTTCAGCGCTACATCGCCACGTCGCGCTCCGGCTTCGTCAAGCGGGGCGATCCCGGTTGCCTGTTCCTGAACCGGTACGGGCGGCCGCTCTCGCGCCAGGGACTCTGGGCCATGATCAAGCGGGCGGCGCGGCGGGCGGGCCTCCGCGCCTCCGTGTCGCCCCATACCCTGCGTCACTCCTTCGCGAGCCACCTCCTCGAGCGGGGAGCCGACCTTCGCTCCGTCCAGGCCATGCTCGGCCATGCCGACATCTCGACCACCCAGATCTACACGCATCTGCCCTCGGCCGCCGTTCGCGCCATGTACAGAAAATTTCACCCGCGCGCCGAGCGCAAGGCGAGCTGACCCCATGGCGAGAGCGGGGCACGCCTATCCGCAAGTCGACGCGCGCGCGCGAGGGCTCATGGACGGCCGCGTGGTCAGCCTCGCGCGCTCCTTGAGCGTTTCTCGCGCCCTCGAGACCATGCGCCACGCAAAGGCGCGGAGCGCCCTCGCGAGATCGTCGACGGCGGCTTTGAGGAGCGACCTCGAGCGTGCGGCTTCGTGGCAGCTCGGCCACCTTCGCTGGACGGATCTGGCCTATCCTCGGCTCCCTGTCCTCGAGGCGCGCGCGGGCGAGATCGCCGTCCGCCGGCAGCTGAACCGCGGGGCGCCCTGCGTGCTCATTCGGGACGGCCGGCGCATCGTGGGCATGGTGGAGGCTTCTGCCATCTCGCGGCCGGCGCCGTCGCTGTCCGCCAGGCTCGATCGTCTCCATGGCCCCTCGGCGGAGGGCAAGCTCTGGGTGCTGCGCATGGCCGGCAAGCTCGGCGAGGATCAGGGGCAGGCCGTCTTCGTCGTGGGCGGCTTCGTGCGGGATCTCCTCCTGGGTGCCGGGACCTTCATGCCCGATCTCGACCTCGTGGTCGAAGGCGATGGCGTGGCGTTCGGACGACGGCTGGCTGAGGAGACGGGCGGGCACCTCGTGGTGCACGCCGCCTTCGGCACCGCGTCGCTCGAGGGCGGTCTCACCCCTGACGGCACGCCACTCGGGCGCGTGGACATTGCAGGCGCGCGAGGCGAACGCTACGGCCTGCCCGGCGCCCTGCCCGAGGTCACCCCCGCGTCGATAGAGGAAGACCTGGGCCGGCGTGACTTCTCCGTGAATGCCATGGCCGTGGCCCTCTCGCCGTCGGCCTGGGGGCGCCTCCACGATCCGCATGGTGGCGAGCGTGATGTCCGGGAGCGCCGCCTCCGAATCCTGCACCCGCTGTCCCTGGCGGAAGACCCGACGCGAATCTTCCGCGCGGCCCGCTATGCCGTCCGGCTCGGACTCAGACCCGATCAGGGCTTTCACCGCGCCCTCGCGCTGGCCCTTCGCCTCGGCCCCTATCCGGCGATGTCCGGCCAGCGCCTCGTGGGCGAGATCGAGCTCATCATGGAGGAGCCCGATCCGTGGCGGGTCCTCGCCCTGCTTCTCCGCTGGGGCGCCTTCCGGCTCTGGGACGCCGCGTATCGGTCCACGCGCACGAGCCCGTCGAGACTCGGCAAGGCGCGGGCGCTCACGCGCTGGGCGCGCGGGGCCGGCGTGGGGCTGGACGCCACGGAGCTGGCGCTCCTCGCGCTGCTCTTCGATCAGGCGAAGCCGGTGGCGGACCGCTGTCTCCGGCGACTCGCCGTGCGCGACCCCGCGGCGAGGCTGCTCGATGCGGGACCCGCGCGACAGCTCGCGCGGCGGCTCGCCCGCGCCTCCCGGATGCGTCCGAGCCAGGTCGCCGAGGCCATGAGGCCGACCGCGCCTCCCGTCCTCCTGGGAGCCTGGCTCTGCGGGGGGCCGCGGGCTCGGCGGCGCATCGAATGGTTTCTCGCGGCGGGGCGGGGCGCGCGGCCCCTGTCCACGGGAGACGACGTGATGGCGGCGGGCGTCCCGCGGGGGCCGCTCGTCGCGCAGGCGCTGTGCGCCTTGAGAGACTTGAAGCTCGACGGGCACGTGCGGACACTGGAGGATGAGCACGTCGCCCTGGATCGGTGGACACGCGCGCTGACCATGAAAGGAGATCTCCGGTGACCCCGAAATTCATCTTCGTGACCGGCGGCGTTGTCTCGTCCCTGGGCAAGGGGCTGGCCGCCGCCTCCATCGGGTCGCTGCTCGAGGCCCGAGGCTTCCACGTCACCCTCCTCAAGATGGACCCGTACATCAACGTGGACGCGGGCACGATGAGCCCCTACCAGCACGGGGAGGTCTACGTCACCGACGACGGCGGCGAGACCGACCTCGACCTCGGGCACTACGAGCGCTTCACGGGGGCGCGCATGACCCGGGACAACAACGTCACCACGGGCAAGGTGTACGGCACCGTGATCGAGAAGGAGCGCCGCGGCGACTACCTCGGTCGCACCGTCCAGGTCATCCCGCACATCACTGACCAGATCAAGGCCGCCATCCGCAAGGTCGCCTCCGGGGTGGACGTGGTCATCGTGGAGATCGGCGGCACCGTGGGTGACATCGAAGGCTTGCCCTTCCTGGAAGCCGTCCGCCAGTTCAAGAAGGACGTGGGCAAGGACAACGTCATCTACGTCCACCTGACCCTCGTGCCCTTCATCAGCGCGGCGGGCGAGCTCAAGACCAAGGCGACCCAGCACTCCGTCAAGGAGCTGCGCGCCATCGGTATCCAGCCGGACGTGCTCCTCTGCCGCACGGACAAGGAACATCCGCTCACCCCCGGGACCAAGTCCAAGATCGCGCTGTTCTGCGACGTCGAGGAAGAGGCGGTGGTGGCCGCGCGGGACGTGGACACGATCTACGAGGTGCCCCTGGCCTTCTCCGAGCAGGGCCTCGACGAGAGCATCGTCAAGATGCTCGGGCTGCCCCCGCGCCCCGCCGATCTCGGCCGATGGGAAGAGATCGTCCGCCGGGTCAAGGCGCCGCGGAGCCGCGTGCGCATCGGGGTGATCGGCAAGTACATCGAGGTCAAGGACGCCTACAAGAGCCTCTACGAGGCGTTGACCCACGGCGGCATCGCCCACGAGGCCGCGGTGGAACTCGCCTGGGTCGACGCGGAGAGGCTCGAGCGCGAGGGCCTGGCCGGCCACGTTGCCGGTCTCGACGGGATCCTCGTCCCCGGAGGCTTCGGCGATCGCGGCATCGAGGGCAAGATCCAGGCGATCCGATACGCGCGCGAGCACAAGGTGCCCTACTTCGGCATCTGTCTCGGCATGCAGTGCGCGGTCATCGAGTATGCCCGCCACGTCTGCGGCCTCGACGGCGCCAATTCCACGGAGTTCAATCCAACGCCCGCGCACAACGTGATCGACCTCCTGCCCGAGCAGCGGAACATCACCGACAAGGGGGGGACGATGCGGCTGGGGCTCTACCCGGTGATGCTGGCCGAGGGCAGCGGCGCCTCCCGCGCGTACGGCCAGGGCGTGATCCAGGAGCGCCACCGCCATCGCTATGAGGTCAACAACGACTACCTGCCCGCGCTGGAGAAGAATGGGCTCCGGATCTCGGGCATCTGGGCGGAAAAGCAGCTCGTGGAGATCATCGAGCTGCCCGATCATCCCTGGTTCGTGGCCGGCCAGTTCCACCCCGAGTTTCTCTCCAAGCCGTGGGCCCCGCATCCGCTCTTCGCCGCCTTCATCCGCGCGGCCCTGGACCACCAGGCCGTGAGTCACCGGGCCAAGGCATGACCTCCGAGCGGCGTCTGCGCTCGGTCACGGTGGGCGGAGTGACCATCGGCGGCGGCGCGCCCCTGGCCCTCATCGGCGGGCCCTGCGCCATCGAGGACGAGCGCCACGCCCTCATGATGGCCGAGCGGCTCCAGCGCGTGACGTCCGCGGCCCGCGTGCCCTTCATCTACAAGTCGTCCTATGACAAGGCCAATCGCTCCTCCGTCCACTCCTATCGTGGGCCCGGGCTCAAGGAAGGGTTGCGCATCCTCGCCCGTGTCAAGGAGACGAGCGGGCTGCCCGTCCTCTCCGATGTGCACGACGTGTCCGAGGTGGGGCCGGCCGCGGAGGTGCTCGACGTCCTCCAGGTGCCCGCCTTCCTGTGCCGGCAGACGGACCTCCTTCTCGCCTGCGGGGGAACGCGCAAGCCCGTGAACGTCAAGAAGGGGCAATTCATGGCTCCCCGCGACATGGGCAATGTCGTGGACAAGATCCGCTCCACGGGCAACGAGTCGATCCTGCTCACCGAGCGCGGGACATCCTTCGGCTATAACAATCTCGTGGTCGACTTCCGCGGGCTTCCCATCATGCGGAGCTTGGGCTACCCGGTGATCTTCGACGCGACCCATGCCGTCCAGCTGCCGGGCGGGGCGGGGGACCGCTCGGGCGGGGAGCGGCAATACGTGCAGGCCCTCGCGCGGGCCGCCGTCGCCGTCGGCGTGGACGCGCTCTTCATGGAGATCCACGAGGATCCCGATCGCACCATGCCCGATGGGCGGCCCCTGTCGGACGGGCCGAACATGCTCCGCCTCGACGACCTGCCCCGGCTCCTCGACGAGCTCGCGGCCATTCGCGACGGGCTCGGGAAGGTCGGCCCGTGATCGATCGGATCCGCCTCCTCGCCATGGCCGATCGGGTCCTGCGGCTCGAGGCGGAGAGCGTGGCGGCCCTGCGCGAGCGGCTCGACGAGCGGTTCGTGCGGGCGGTGGAGCTGATGCATGGCTGCCGGGGCCGCGTCATCGTCACGGGCATCGGCAAGAGCGGCATCATCGGGCGCAAGATCGCCGCCACCCTCGCGAGCACGGGAACGCCCGCCTACTTCCTGCATCCCGCCGAGGGCGTCCACGGCGATATCGGCATGATGGCCAAGGGAGACGTGGTCCTGGCCCTGTCCAACTCCGGAGAGACGGACGAGGTCCTGGCCGTCCTTCCCGCCATCAAGCGCCTGGGCGTCCCGCTCGTCGTGCTCACGGGCAGCGTCAGCTCGACGCTCGCCCGCCAGGCGGACGTGGCGCTCGACGTGGGCGTGGGCGAGGAGGCGTGCCCGATGAACCTGGCCCCGACCTCGAGCACGACGGCGGCGCTGGCCATGGGTGACGCGCTCGCCATGGCCCTCCTCGATCTTCGGGGGCTCGGTCCGGAGGACTACGCCGCCCTCCATCCCCGCGGGGCCCTCGGCTGGAAATCGCTCTTCCGCGTGCGCGACCTCATGCATACGGGCGACGCCGTTCCCATTGTGCGAGACAGCGCCACCATGAAAGAGGCGATCGAGGAGATGAATGCCAAGGGGCTCGGTATGACCACCGTCGTGGACGCGGCGGGGCGACTTCTCGGCGTGATCACGGACGGCGATCTGCGGCGCCAGCAGCTCGTGCACGGCGCCCTCCTCGATCGGCGCGCGGGTGATTGCATGACGCCCGATCCCAAGCGGATAGGCGCCGACGAGCTCGCGGCGCGCGCGCTCGCGCTGATGGAGGGCGTGATCACGAGCCTCGTCATCGCGGACGAGGGGGGCCGCCCGGCCGGCGTGATCCACGTCCACGACATCCTGCGCGCGAAGATCGTGTGAGGGCGAAGCCCCCGGCCTCGGCCGCCCGCATCCGACTGCTCGTCCTCGACGTCGACGGCGTGCTCACCGACGGAACCCTCGTCTTCGGCTCCGCGGGCGAGGAGACCAAGCGCTTCCACGTGCGTGACGGCTACGCGATGCAGGCGGCCCGGCGCGCCGGACTGGCGATCGCGGTCATCTCCGGCCGGGCCTCGGCGGCCGTCACGCGGCGGATGACGGAGCTCGGCGTGGTCGAGGTCCACCAGGGCGCGAGCGACAAGGCCGAGGTCTTCCGCGACATCCTCGCCCGACTTCGTCTGAAGGCTTCGGTCGTCGCCGTGATGGGCGACGACCTCCCCGATCTGCCCCTCATGCGAATGGCGGGCCTTGCCCTTGCGCCGGCCGATGCCGCGGCGGAAGTGAAGCGTGCTGTCGGCTGGGTTTCCAGATTTGACGGCGGGCGCGGGGCTGTCAGGGAAGCTATTGAAATGCTGCTCCGCGAACGGAAGGCTTGGCCGCCGAAGATTTAGGCTTCAACCCCCTACCTTTCGTGTTTGCCTCGGTGGGGGGCTCTATGCTAGCGTGGTACCGAACTTGCATATGCAAAAGACCGCCGCCGGCATTCTCCTCGGAGTCGTCCTCTTCGTGACGATCGTCATCGGTGTCCTCGTCGTCAAGGGACATCGGGCCGCGGCGCCGCCTCCGGATATCGTTCCCGCCCAGTCCGATCAGCAGATCCGGGAGATCCACCTTCAAGAGGACGGCAAGACCGGCTATCGGTGGAGCCTGGACGCCGAGCAGGCGGATTCGTACGACAGCACGGGCAAGACCCTCCTGCGAAAGGTCGTGCTCGCCATCGAGGAGCCGACGCGGAAATGGACCATCACCGGGGACGAGGGTGATCTCGTCCAGCAGACGCGCGACGTCGAGATGCGCGGCCACATCGTGCTGACCTCGAGCGATGGTCTCCGGCTCGAGACCTCGCGGCTCCTCTGGAGCAACTCGGAGAGCCGCGCCTGGACCGAAGAGCCCGTGACCGTCTATCGGTCGGGGGTCGTCGTCACGGGGAGCGGCCTCGACACGCGACCGGCCGAGGAATTCACGGTTATCCGGGGCCCCGTGCAGGCGACCTTTGCCGGCACGAAGGGCGGCGCCAGGCAAGCGGCGGCGGCGCCCCCTCCTCCGCCGACCAGGCGAGCGCGGCCGTGAGCCTCGGGCGGACGGCGACGATGGTCGGGCTGATCGTCCTCGGGGCGCTCGTCCTCGCGCGCTCCCCGGAGGCCCAGCCGACGGCGCCCAAATCACGTCCCGCCGCCTCTTCTCCCGCTGCGCCGTCCACCGACGGCAAGAATGCGCCGGTGACCGTGAACTCCGACACCCTCGAGAGTCTTCAGAAAGAGGGACTGGCCGTCTTCAAGGGCAATGTGGTGGCGCGTCAGGACAACTCCATCCAGTACGCCGACCGCATGGAGGTCTACACCGACGCCAAGACGAAAAGCATCGAGCGCGTGGTGTCCACGGGCAACGTCAGGATCATCACGCGGGACTGCCGCATGGGCACGGCCCATCGGGCCGAGTACTATGATGCGGAGCAGCGGGTGGTGCTGATCGGCAACGCGCGGGTGTGGCGCGAGGACAACGTCGTCACGGGCGAGCGGATCACCATTTATCTCGCGGAGGACAGGAGCCTGGTGGAGGGCGGCAAGCAGGAGCGGGTCAAGGCCATCTTCTATCCCTCGGCCCAGGATCGACCGAAGACGGACATCAAGGCGGGGCCGGGCGGCCCTGTCTGCCCATGACATCGGGCGCCGCGCGGAGCCTGTGAGTGGAAGGACTCATCGCGCAGAGCTTGAGGAAGCGCTTTCGGAATCGTCTCGTGGTGGATCGGGTCACCCTGGACATTCATCGAGGCGAGGTCGTCGGGCTCCTGGGACCCAACGGAGCCGGGAAGACGACGTCCTTCTATATGATAGTGGGGCTGCTGCGCGCGGATGGTGGAAGGATATTCCTGGAGGGGCGTGAGGTGACCGATTTGCCGATGTACAAGCGGTGCCGGCTGGGCATGGGATATCTGCCCCAGGAGTCCTCCGTCTTCCGCAAGCTGACGGTGGAGGAGAACCTGCTCGCCATTCTCGAGACCCTGGACCTCAGCCACCACGAGCGGCACGCGCGTCTCGAGGAGCTCCTGGCCGAGCTCGATCTGACCCCACTCGCCAGCCACAAGGCCTACACGCTGTCCGGGGGCGAGCGGCGCCGGCTGGAGATCACGCGGGCCCTCGTGACGAACCCCCGCTATCTCCTCCTCGACGAGCCGTTCACGGGCATCGATCCCATCGCCATCACCGACATCCAGGAGATCGTGGGGCGCCTCAAGGAGCGCGGCATCGGCGTCCTCATCACGGACCACAACGTGCGCGAGACGCTGGCCATCACCGACCGCGCCTATATCCTCTACAACGGACAGATCCTCGCCTCCGGCACCGCCGCGGAGCTCGCGCAGAATCCCCGGGCCCGCGAGATCTATCTCGGCGAGAAGTTCTCCCTTTGATGCTACCCAAGCCGCGATCCATGACGCGACCCATGCGAGCCTGACCCATGCGTCTTTCTCTCCGCGCCACCCAGCGGGTCGTGATGACCCCGCTCCTCCAGCAGGCCATCCAGCTCCTGCAGCTGTCCACGCTCGAGCTCGAGCAGGTCGTGCGCAAGGAGCTGGAGGAGAACCCGCTCCTCGAGGAGCTGCCCGAAGAGAAGCAGGAGGTGGACGGCGAGGCGGCCACGGCCACCGCCGCGGACGGAACGGAGCTCGCCCCCGCGCCCGCTCCCACCGAGCCGGCGTCCAAGGAGACCTCCTCCGTCGACGGGGAGCGCGCGGACGATCTGCCCTTCGATCTGACCTCGGCCGTCTTCGACCAGCAGGACGAGCGGACGCCCGTCTCCACGGAGGAGCGCGAGGACCTGCCCTTCGAGAACCTCGGGCGCACGGCCACCTCGCTCGCCGAGCACCTCGAGGAGCAGCTGCGGCTGGCCACGGACGACCCGCGGATGGTGGCCATCGGGGAGGCCATCATCGGCAATCTCGACGAGGACGGCTACCTCCGCGCCGGGGTGGACGAGATCGCCAAGGGGATGGGGGTGACCGCCGAGGAAGTCGAGTCCACCCTGCGCATCGTTCAGGCCTTCGACCCCACGGGGGTGGCCGCGCGGAGCGTCCAGGAGTGTCTCCTCCTCCAGCTCACCGCCGACGCCGAGCCCGATCCCGTCTCCGTGGAGATCGTGGAGAAGCACTTCGAGGACCTCGAGCGCCGCCGCTACGCGGACATCGCGCGGACGCTCAAGCTCTCCCTCGATCGGATCATGGAGTCGGTGGAGGAGATCCAGGGGCTCGAGCCCAAGCCGGGCCGCCGCTTCTCCCCCTCCGAGCAGCGGTACATCGCGCCCGACGTCTCCATCCACAAGGTGGGCGACGACTACGTGGTGGTGCTCAACGAGGAGGGGATTCCGCGCCTGCGCGTCAACGCCCTCTACCGCTCGCTCCTGCGCCGCTCCGGCGACGAGGCCCGGCAGTACGTCGAGCAGAAGCTGCGCTCGGCCGTCTGGCTCATCAAGAGTGTCGAGCAGCGCCAGCGCACCCTGCGCAAGGTGACCCAGAGCCTCGTGAAGTTCCAGCGCGACTTCCTCGACCGGGGCGTGGCCCACCTGCGCCCTCTGGCGCTCCGGGACGTGGGCGAGGACATCGGCATGCACGAGTCCACCATCAGCCGCGTCACCACCAACAAGTACGTGGAGACGCCCCAGGGGCTGTTCGAGCTCAAGTACTTCTTCCACAGCGGCATCGCCTCGGACTCCGGGGAGATGGTCTCCTCGGTCTCCGTCAAGAAGAACATCCGGGACCTCGTGGCCGCCGAAGACGCGGGCAAGCCGCTGTCGGACCAGGAGATCGCCCAGGTCCTGCGCGGGCAGGGCCTCACCATCGCGCGACGCACGGTCGCCAAATACCGGGAGGAGCTTGGCATTCTCCCGTCGCACCAGCGGCGGCTCCAGCCCAAGAAGCGCTGAGGAGAGCATGCCCGCCGAGCAATCGGCCGCGTCCGTCCCCGCGCCTCGCTTCGTCATCATCACGGGCATGTCGGGAGCGGGACGGAGCTACGCCATCAAGTGCCTCGAGGACCTGGGATATTTCTGCGTGGACAACCTCCCCACCACGCTCATCCCCACCTTCGCGGAACTCTGCGAGCACTCGAGCCGCGACATCCGAATGATCGCGCTGGGGGTGGATATCCGCGAGGGCGAATACCTCGCCCACCTCATGGAGACGCTCGACAAGCTGCGCGCCCAGGGGCACAAGCCCGAGGTGCTCTTCCTCGAAGCGGGGGAGGAGACCCTCGTGCGACGCTACCAGGAGACGCGCCGCCGCCATCCCCTGGCCGGCGAGGGGAGCGTGCTCGAGGGCATCCGCGCCGAGCGCACGGCGCTCGCCCACCTGCGCGGGGTCGCCGATCGCATCATCGACACCACCGGGCTCTCCGTGCACCAGCTCAAGGACCGGCTCGTGGAGGCCTATGGCCCCCATGGCTCGCGCGACGGGCTGACGGTGTCGCTCATGTCCTTCGGCTTCAAGCACGGAGCGCCCTACGACGCCGACCTCGTCTTCGACGTCCGCTTCTTGCCCAACCCGCACTTCGTGGCCGCCCTCAAGCCGCTGGACGGCCGCGACGAGCCCGTGGCGCAGTACGTGGTGTCCTTCGAGGAGGCGCGCCAGCTCCTCGCCAAGCTGGAGGATCTCCTCCGCTTCCTCGTGCCCCTCTATCAGCGCGAAGGCAAGGCCTACCTCACGGTGGCCATCGGCTGCACGGGGGGCCGCCATCGCTCGGTCACGCTCGTCGAGTCGCTGCGCCGGGCGCTCGAGGCCACGGGCGCCGCCCCCGTGGTCCGGCACCGGGACATCGATCGTGAGTGAAGGGCTCCGCTTCCTCTTCGGCGTTCACAACCATCAGCCCGTCGGCAACTTCGACTCCGTCGTGCTCGAGGCGGCGGCCCGGGCCTATCATCCCTTTCTCGAAGCCGCCGGCGCCGTCGAGGGGATGGTGGTGGCCGTGCACTGCTCCGGCGGTCTCCTCGCCTTCCTGCGGGAGCGGGCGCCCGCGACCTTCGACCTGCTGGGCCGCCTCGTGTCCTCGGGCCGTGTGGAGATCCTCACGGGCGGCTTCTACGAGCCCATCCTCGCCATGCTGCCCGACGAGGACAAGGTCGGGCAGATCCAGGCCCTGACCGAGTTCCTCCGCGCCAATTTCGGCGTCCGCCCTCGGGGCATGTGGCTGGCCGAGCGCGTGTGGGAGCCTCAGCTGCCCCGCATCCTCCGCCGCGCCGGCGTGGAGTTCGTCCTTCTCGACGATGCCCATTTCGCCCTCGCCGGGCTCGAGCCCGAGTCCCTGGGCGGCTACTACCTGACCGAGGAGCAGGGCGACCGGCTCGCCGTCTTTCCCATCAGCCAGCGCCTCCGCTACCTCGTGCCCTTCGCCGCCCCCGAAGAGGCGCTCGGCTATCTCGAGTCGCGGCGCGAGGCGGGGGCGCTGACCCTCTTCGACGACGGCGAGAAGTTCGGGGTGTGGCCGGGCACGCACCATCTCGCGTATGAAGAGCGATGGCTCCCGAGATTCTTCGAGGCCCTGGTAGCGGCGCCGTGGCTCCGGATGTCGACGTTTTCCGCCTGCCTCGACGCGGCGCCGCCGGAGGGCTCCGTCTATCTGCCCACCGCCTCCTACACGGAGATGGGCGAGTGGGCGCTGCCCGCCGCCGCCGCCCAGGAGCTCGAGGAGACGCGACGCCGGCTCGAGGCCCTGCCCGATGGCGCTCGACTGACGCGGCTCCTTCGCGGCGGCTTCTGGCGCAACTTTCTCGTGAAGTATCCGGAGATGGGCGATGCGTATGCGATCATGCTCGCCCTGTCGCGCCGTCTGCACGAGGCGCTCCGGGCCCGCCCCGACGACCCGCGCCTTCAGGCCGCGCGCGAGGATCTCTGGCGCGGCCAGGCCAACGACGCCTACTGGCACGGGGTCTTCGGCGGCTGCTACCTGCCGCATCTCCGCCGCGCCGTGAAGAGCGCGCTCGTGGCCGCCGAGCGCATCCTGGACGAGGCGGGCCCGAGATCGGCGGTCGAGTGGACGCGGGAGGACATCAACGGCGACGGACGCGAGGAGATCCGCGCGCGCACGCGAGAGCTCACGGTCACCCTCCGCCCCGAGGCCGGGGGGACGGTGAGCGAGCTCGCCTTCCGTCCTCTCGATCTCGATGTCGCCGGCGTCTTCACGCGGCGGCCGGAGGCCTACCACGGTCTCGTCAAGGACAGGCTCGGGGTGGCGGACATCACGGGAACCAAGACCATCCACTCGTCGCCCACGGTGAAGGAGGACGGCCTCCAGAAGCTCCTCGACTACGATCCGTGGCGCCGCGCCTCGCTCCTCGAAGGATTCTTTCCCCCCGGCGATCCTCCCGATCCGCTCAACCCGTGGGCGGAGGCGCGGCTCGCCTTGGGAGAACGGGCTTTCCACGCGCGCGTGTCCGCCTCGGGGACGGGGCTCGAGGCCTCGCTTCACCTCGATGCGCCCGACGGCTGGCCTCTCCGCGTGGAGAAGCGTGTCTCCATCAGCTCGGAGCAGGCCGAAGTGCGCGCGGAATACCGTCTCCACTGGCATGGTAAAGACCCGGTCGAAGGGCGCTGGGCCGTGCAGCTCAACCTCACGCTCACCGCGGGCGAGGCGGAGGGACGGTACTACCGCGTGGAGGGGAGACCGTCGCTGGGCTCGCGCGGCGCCCTCGGCGGCGCGCAGACGCTCAGCCTCGTGGACGAGTGGATCGGTGGAGAGATCGAACTCGCGTGGTCCGCGGGCGCCCACATCGGCTGGGCGCCCATCGAGACGGTGTCGCTGTCCGAGAGCGGCTTCGAGCGAATCTACCAGGGCTCGGCGCTGCTCCTGACCTGGGCCGTGACGCTCGCGCCCGGTAGCGTGTGGGAGGGATCTGTCTCCCTCGTCCCCCGCGTCCTCCCTCGGAACCCCGGCCGTCGGCCATAGCGAAGTCTCCCGCGAAATATCGGCCGCCGTGCCCATTTCGCTTGAGCGGTGCCGGAGGCCATGCTAACCTCGCGTGAGTACGTCCGAATCCGGACGTCAACATGGTAGTGGGAAGTGACTAAACGGACGGGAGGAAGACGATGGCGCGAGAGGAGTATCTGTTCACCTCGGAGTCGGTGACCGAGGGGCATCCCGACAAGATCGCGGACCAGATCTCGGACGCGGTGCTCGACGCGATCCTCAGGCAGGATCCCACCGGGCGCGTGGCGTGCGAGACCCTGCTGACGACCGGCCTCGTGGTGGTGGCGGGCGAGATCACGACGTCCTGCTACGTGGACATCCCGAAGATCGCGCGAGAGACCATCAAGGGCGTCGGCTACACCCGGGCCAAGTTCGGCTTCGACTACGAGACCTGCGGTGTCATCACCGCCATCGACGAGCAGTCGGGCGACATCGCCATGGGCGTGGACAAGCTGGGCGCGGGAGACCAGGGGCTGATGTTCGGCTACGCCTGCACGGAGACGGAAGAGCTGATGCCGCTGCCCATCATGCTGTCGCACAAGCTGGTGCAGCGCCTCTCCCAGGTGCGTCGCAGCGGGGCCCTCGACTACCTCCGCCCCGACGGCAAGAGCCAGGTCTCGGTCCGCTATGTCGACGGCAAGCCAGTGAGCGTGGAGACAGTGGTCATCTCCACCCAGCACGGTCCCGACGCAAGCCTGGAGACGATCAGGAAGGACATCATCGAGCACGTCGTCCTGCCCACCATCCCCAAGCATCTGATCGACCCCAAGAGGGTGACGTACCACATCAACCCGACCGGGCGCTTCGTCACGGGCGGGCCCATGGGCGACACGGGCCTGACCGGGCGCAAGATCATCGTGGACACCTATGGCGGCTCCTGCCCGCACGGGGGCGGCGCCTTCTCGGGGAAGGATCCGACGAAGGTGGACCGGTCGGCATGCTACATGGCGCGCCACGTGGCCAAGAACATCGTGGCGGCCGGGCTGGCCGAGCGCGCGCAGGTGCAGGTCGCCTATGCCATCGGCGTCGCCGAGCCCGTGTCCGTCATGGTCGAGACCTTCGGCACGGGCAAGGTGCCCAACGCCAAGCTCGAGCAGATGGTCCGGCGTCACTTCGACTTCACGCCCATCGGCATCATCAAGTACCTCGACCTCCGGCGGCCCATCTATCACAAGACGGCGGCCTTCGGCCACTTCGGCCGCACCGAGCCCGAGTTCACCTGGGAGCAAACCAACCGGGTCAAGGACCTGCGGGACGACGCGGGCGTCTGAGCCCGCGACGAGACGCGATCAGGCGGCCCCGCGTCCGGCATGCCGGCGCGGGGCCGCGGCTTGACCGGGGTTCGGCTTCGCCACGATCGACTGGACGAAAGGACGACGCATGACCGAGCACGACGTGAAGGATCTCTCCCTGGCCGCGGCGGGGAAGCTGAAGATCGAGTGGGCCGAGCAATCCATGCCCGTGCTGCGCCAGGTGCGTGAGCGCTTCACCAAGGAACAGCCCCTGAAGGGGATACGCCTCGGCGCGTGCCTGCACGTGACGACCGAGACGGCGGTCCTGATGATGACGCTGAAGGCCGGAGGGGCCCAGGTCGCCCTGTGCGCCTCCAACCCGCTGTCCACCCAGGACGACACCGCGGCCGCCCTCGTCAAGGAGTACGGCATCCCGGTCTTCGCCCAGAAGGGCGAGGACAACAAGCGGTACTACAGTCATCTCGAGGCCGTCCTCAAGACAGAGCCGCAGGTGACCATGGACGACGGCGCCGATCTCATCTCCCAGCTGCACGGCGAGAGCAACGTCAGCAAGGACCTGGCCAGGAATGTGATCGGGGGCACGGAAGAGACGACCACGGGCGTGATCCGCCTGCGGGCCATGGAGAAGGAGGGGGTGCTGGCCTTCCCCGTGATCGCCGTCAACGACGCCGACACCAAGCATCTCTTCGACAATCGCTACGGCACCGGCCAGTCCACCATCGACGGCATCTTGCGCGCGACCAATGTCTTGCTCGCGGGCAAGATCGTGGTGGTGGCGGGATACGGCATGTGTGGACGGGGCGTTGCCTCGCGGGCCCACGGCATGGGCGCCCACGTGGTCGTCACGGAGACGGCGCCCATGCGCGCCCTCGAGGCAGTGATGGACGGCTACCAGGTCATGCCCATGGCCCGCGCCGCCGAGGTGGGCGACGTCTTCGTCACCGTCACCGGCAACATGGCGGTGATCCGGCAGGAGCACTTCGTGAAGATGAAGGACGGCGCCATCGTGGCCAACTCCGGGCACTTCAACGTCGAGATCGACCTCGAGGCCCTCGGAAAGCTCGCGCAGTCCCGACGCTCCATGCGGCCGTTCGTGGAAGAGCTGAGTCTGCGCGGGGGCAAGCGGATCTACGTCCTCGGCGAGGGCCGGCTCATCAACCTCGCGGCGGCAGAGGGGCATCCGGCCACCGTCATGGACATGAGCTTCGCCAACCAGGCCCTCTCCGCCGAGTACGTGGTCAAGCACGGGCGGAGCCTGGAAAAGAAGGTCTACGTGGTGCCCCGGGACATCGATCTCGAGATCGCCCGGCTGAAGCTGGCGTCCATGGACGTGCAGATTGACGTGCTGACGCCCGCCCAGGAGGAGTACCTGTCCTCCTGGACGCACGGCACGTAGCGCCGGCCCCTTTCGACCGCGTGGCTCCCGGGAGGACCGCCCGGGCGCCGGAGGTCCTCCGCCTTGGCGATAGGACAGCGTCCGCCGCGACTGGGCTTGTGGCTTCTCCTGGCCTTCATCCTCCTCGCGGGCATCGGCCAGGCCGTGCCCCTCTACACCGACTGGCTCTGGTACGGCGAGGTCGGCTACACGCAGGTCTTCACCACCGTGCTGACCCTCCGGGGCTGGCTGGTGCTGGGGGCGGGCGGCATCGTCTTCGTCTTTCTCTACGCCAATCTCTGGATGGCCGCGCGCACGGCGGCTCCCGACGTGCTGTGGGAGCTCGACGATCAGCTCGGGCTGCCGGGCCGCGCCGTGCTCGAGCCCCTGATCCGGCGCGTGCTCGTTCCCGCCGTCGCCGTCATCGCGCTCCTCTCCGGCATCCGGGCCAGCGCTTCGTGGGACATGCTCCTACGCTATCTCAATGCCACGCCCTTCGGCGTGACAGATCCACTCTTCGGGCGCGACCTCGCCTTCTTCGTCTTCGAGCTGCCCCTCTGGCGCTTCATCTACGGTGGGGCCCTGACCCTCGTGATGGGCACCCTCGTCCTGAGCATTGCCACCTATGTGCTCCTGCGCAGCCTGGTGCTGACGGCCCAGGGCCCCCGCATGGCGGTGGGCGCCCGCAATCACCTCCTGGGCCTGGCCGCCTTCGCCCTGGTCCTCCGGGCCATCGGCTTCTGGCTCGACCGCTACGAGCTTCTCTACTCGCCGCGCGGCGTGGTCTTTGGCGCTTCCTACACCGACGTCCACGCCTCCCTGCCGGCTCTGGGGGCCCTCGCCGCGATCTCGCTCCTCTGCGCGGCGGCCTGCGTGCTCCAGATCGGTCGCGGCGGCTGGGGCTTCCTGGTGGCGGGCCTCGTGGTGCTGGCCGTGGTCTGGGTAGGCGGGCTCGGCATCTACCCCGCCCTCCTCCAGCGCCTCCAGGTGACGCCAAACGAGCTGGAGGCCGAGCGGCCGTACATCAAGCACAACATCCGGATGACCCGGCAGGCCTACGGCCTCGACCGGATCAAGGAGCAGGATTTTCCCGCCGAGGACCGGCTGACCGCGGCCGCCCTCGATCGCAACAGCCTCACCATCAAGAACATCCGGCTGTGGGACCACCGGCCGCTCCTCACGAGCTTCGCCCAGTTGCAGGAGATCCGGACGTACTACAAGTTCGCCGATGTGGATGTGGACCGCTACACGCTGAACGGCGAGCTCCGGCAGATCATGCTCTCCTCGCGGGAGATGTCCTACGCGCACCTGCCGAGCCGGGTGTGGATCAACGAGCACCTGACCTTCACCCACGGCTTCGGGCTGGTGGCGGGGCCTGTCAATCGCATCACCCCCGAGGGGCTGCCCGACCTCTTCGTGCAGGACATCCCCCCCGCGGTCAAGGGCGGGATGCCCAAGATCACGCGGCCGGAGATCTACTACGGGGAGCTCAGCAACGAGTACGCCATCGTTCGCACGAAGTCCCAGGAGCTGAACTATCCGGCCGGCGATCAGAACGTGTACACGAAGTACGAAGGCCGGGGCGGCGTGCCCGTGGGAGGAGCCCTCCGCAAGCTCGCCTTCGCCCTCCGCTTCGGCGAGATCAAGATCCTCCTCTCCGACGACATCTCCGCGGAGAGCCGGGTCATGTTCTATCGCAGAGTAGGGGAGCGCGTCCGCCAGGTCGCCTCCTTCCTCCGCTTCGATCACGACCCGTACCTCGTCATCACCGACGACGGGCGGCTCGTCTGGATCGTGGACGGCTACACCGTCACCGACCGCTACCCCTTCGCCCAGCCCGAAGGCCCCATCAACTACATCCGTAACTCCGTCAAGGCGACCGTCGACGCCTTCGACGGCACCATGGCCTTCTATGTCGCCGACGCCAAGGATCCGCTGATCCGCACCTTCGCCCGGGCCTTCCCCGGACTCTTCAAGCCCATCGAGCAGATGCCCGAGAACCTTCGCGCTCACATCCGGTACCCGGAAGACCTTTTCCGGATCCAGGCGAAGCTCTACGGCACCTACCACATGCAGGACCCGCAGGTCTTCTACAACAAGGAGGACCTCTGGAACATCCCGCGCCTGCAGCAGGACGGGCGCGACCGGGAGATCGAGCCGTACTTCACCATCATGCGGCTGCCCGGAGAGAAGCGGGAGGAGTTCGTGCTCTTGTCGGGCTTCAACCCGGCGCGGCGCGACAACATGATCGCCATCATGGCGGCGCGCATGGACGCGCCCAACTATGGCGGGCTCGTCGTCTACATCTTCCCCAAGCAGAAGCTCGTCTACGGCCCGCGCCAGGTCGACGCGCGGATCAACCAGGATCCCGTCATCTCGCAGCAGATCTCGCTCTGGAACCAGCAGGGGTCACGCGTCCTCCGCGGCTCGCTCCTCGCCATCCCCATCGAGGAGTCGCTGATCTACGTTCAGCCTCTCTACCTCTCGGCCGAGCAGGGAGCCCTTCCCGAGCTCCGGCGTGTCATCGTCGCCTTCGGCAACCAGATCGCCATGGAGCCGACCCTCGAGCAGTCCCTCCAGCGCATCTTCGGCGGACGGGTGCGGGGGGACGAGGCGCCCGCGGCGAAGACTCCGGACGGCCGGCCCGCTCCCGTCGTGTCGGGGGCGCTGGCCGGACTCGTCCAGAAGGCCTGGGAGGCCTGGCAGCGCGGCCAGGAGGCGATCAAGCGGGGCGACTGGTCGGCCTATGGCCAAGCGCAAAAGGAGCTCGAAGGACTGCTTCGCCAGCTCCGGGAGGCGCGCTAGGTGCGGGCGCGGAGAAACAACGCGGCGCCCACTCCGGCGAAGACGATGTTGGCGGTCCACGCGCCCAGGAGGGGCGGGAGGAGCTCCGCCTTGGCGAAGGCGATGGCGATGGAGTGGATGACCCAGTAGCCGACGGAGATGAGAATGGCCACGCCGATCCCCATCGCGCGCCCGCCCGTGCGGGGCGAACTCAGCGCGAAGGGGATGGCCACGAGGGCCATGATCACGTGGATGAGGGGGAAGGAGAGCTTGCGGTAGAGGTCGACGAGGTACTTGCCGACGTTGTGTCCCGTCTCCGCGAGCCGCGTGACGTAGGTCCGGAGCTCGCGGAAGCTCATGGTCTCGGGCCCCTGCTGGACCTGGATCAGGTCGTTGATCTGCTCGGGCATGGTGGCGAGACGCTCCGCGAAGGGGTCGGCGCTCACGTGGTTGCCCGGTCCCACGTGGCGGTAGACCCCGTCGGAGAGCATCCACCCCTCGCGCGTCCAGCGCGCCTTGCGGGCGTCCAGCCGATCGGCCAGACGAAAATCCGGGGTGATGCCCACCACGAGGAGACCGTCGAGCGATCGCTCGATGGGGTCCAGCAGCTCCATGCGCATGAAGCGGGTATCGGACGACCGGTACCAGATCTGCGTCTGACGCTGGAGGTGCCGTGGCTGGTTGCCGCGGATCTTCACCCGGTCCACGTCGTCCGCCTTGCTGTTGATCACGGGGAGCACGGTCTCCTGGAGCACCACCGAGACCAGGCTGATGGAGAGGGCCACGAGGAGGACGGGCAGGCTGGCGCGGTAGAGGCTGATCCCCGCCGCCTTCATGGCGTCGAGCTCGCGCGCTTGAGTCAGGGAGAGGAAGAGGAAGACGGTCGAGATCAGCACGATGATGGGCAGCCCCTCGTACAGCGAGCCGGGGAGGCGGTAAAACAGGTGCTGGAGGATGTAGAGAAAGGGCGGCTTCACCCTGAGGAAGCGGTCGAGGTACTGGAGGAGATCGACCACGAGGATGAGCACGGCCCCCACGGCGAGGCCGGTGCCGATGTAGATCAGGTACTCGCGGACGAGATAGCGATCGATGAGGTAGGTGGAGGCGCGCGGCCCGCGAACGCCCGCGGGCTCCCGCCGCGCGCGCACGACGGGCGAGCGCCGGGGGACGAGGGTCCGCAACACCCGCGGGAGAGCGGCGCGAAGGCGTACGAGTAGTCGAGCGAAGGACAGGGGCAGACCCGCGGTGGCGCCGTAGAGCAGGACGAGACCGGCGGCGCCGAAGAGGGCATTGGGCAGCCACATGGCCAGGGTCACGGGCAACCTCTGCCGGAGGGCCAGGCCCTCGAGGAAGGTGTGGATGACGTAGTAGCCGACCACGATGGCCAGGCTCGAGCCCATGGCCAGGGTGCGGCCGCCGCGCAGGGTCCGGATGCCCAGGGGAAATCCCACCGTGACGAAAACGAGCGCGGCCACGGGCAGCGTGAAGCGCTTCTGGATCTCCACGCGGAAGGGCGTCACGATCTGTCCCAGGGGCTCGAGCTCCGCGACCGTGGCGCGCAGCTGCTCGAGCGTCATTTCCTTCTCGGGCTTCTCGATGCGCTGGGCCGCGCTCTGGGGATTCTCGAGGGGCAGGTTGAGGTCGTAGAGGCTGAAGGCGGTGAGCCGGAAGCGTCGCGCGTCGGCGGCATCGGTCTCGCTCACCGCCCCGTCGATGAAGCGCATGGTCACGCGCCGCTTCTTGGTGTCCGTGAAGAGCCGTCCCTCCCTGGCCACGATGACGCGCGAGAGCTTGGGATCGCGCTCGTCGGAGACGAGGAGCCCGCGGAGGGCGACCTGGGAGGCGCTGATGTCCTCCACGTACATGACCATCTGGTTGAACGACGCGGTGAAGGTGCGCTCCTTGATCCCCGTGGTCGCCTTCGTCTGGAGGATCTGGAAGAGCTGGTTCTGGAAGGCCCCGCTCGCCGCCGGCGCCGCGATGAGCGTGATGAACGCCACCGCGGCGCTGACCACGCAGGCGGCGAGCACGAAGGGCCGGAAGAGCCGGAGGGGACTCACCCCGGAGGCCTTGAAGGCCGCCACTTCCATGTCGGCGGCCATGCGCCCCGACACGATGAGGACGGCGACGAGAAGGGCCATGGGCAGGGTGAGGCCGAGGAAGGCGGGGAGCATGAAGGCGAGCAGACCCATGACGAGGTGGAACGGGACATTCTTGGTGATGACGAGATCGGTCAGATCGTAGACGCGATCGATGACGAGGAAGAAGGTGAGCACGCCGGCCCCGAGCACGAAGGGAGGGCCGAGCTCTTTCAGCAGGTACCGGTCGAGCGTCTTCAGCACCATGCCCATTGTACGATAGGCGCATGCGCGCGCCGGCTCTTCTCGCCCTCGCCCTCGCGCTCCTCGCGGGCCTCCTCGCCACGGGCCCCGCGGGCGCGGCGGCGCCCCGGGACCGTCTGGAGCGCTTCCGCGAGCTCGCCGCGCGCCGTCTCGCCCTCGTCGAGGAGACGGGCGGACGACTCGACGCCGAGGTCCAGGACGAAATCGAGGCGCTGCTCGATGCGGAGGTGCTGGAGAGCCTGCGCAGCGGCGGCCCCTTCGCATCGCTCGAGTTCATCCGCGATCGCCTGGAGGCATTCGCCGACGCCTGGGGCGGCGCCTCGCTCCGCATCAGTCCGGCGGGCGCGGGCTTTCTCGTCGGACGCTTTCTCCTCTCGGCCAAGGGCGTGGGCAATTCCATCAGACTCTATGGCCGGAGCGACGGCGCGCCCGCCCTCATCGAGGCGTGGCGAGAGGACGGCGTGCCCGAGGTCTTTCCGTGGCCGTCGCCGCGCGCGGGCGACACGGCCATCTTCCTCGCGGCGTGGTCGGAGGCGCCCACCGGGTGGGGGAGCCGTCCCCTGCGGCTCACCCTGTGGCGTGTCCGTGGCCGCGCCCTCTCGGCGACGTGGCGGAGCGCCGAGATCTATCCCCACGGACTGTGGGCTTCCCAGCTCGCCGTGAAGGGGGAGACCGTGTTCATCCGCTACGAGCTCCGCTATCCGGGCTGGAAGCCGGGCTGCGACGTGCAGAGCGAGCAGGAGGACACGTATCGCGTCGAGCCGGGCACGGGCCGCCTCAGGCTGGTAACCCGCCAGCTCTTCAACGGCTGGCACCGGGAGCTGCAGGCGGCGGTGACGCGCTTCTTCGCCGCGCAGGAGAAGCGAGACGCGGGAGAGATGGCCAGGCTCGTGCCCGCGGCGCGCGTCCGCAAGAAATTGCCCGCGGGTCTCGCCCCCGAGACCGCCTGCGACGTCCACAACCCGGACATGCCCAGGGTGGCGCAGGTCGCGGCGAGCGCCCCCGGAGAGAACGGACGACGCGTGCCGTGGACGCTCTGGTGGGGCCGCGCCGCGTCCGGCTGGCGCCTGAGCGACGCCGCCCCCGTGCTACGATAGATCATCATGGCTGAGATCGCGGACCGCTACGACCCGAGCATCGTCGAGTCACGCTGGTACCGCGAATGGGAAGAGCGCGGATTGTTCGGCGCCGATCCCGCCTCGCCCAAGCCCCCGTACTGCATCGTCATCCCGCCTCCCAACGTCACTGGCTCGCTGCACTGGGGGCACGCCCTCAACAACACGCTGCAGGACATCCTCATCCGCTACAAGCGCATGGACGGCTACAACGCGCTGTGGGTCCCCGGCACCGACCACGCGTCCATCGCCGTGCACGTGATCCTGGAGCGGCAGCTCGCCGCCGAAGGCAAGACCCGTCACGACATCGGGCGCGAGGCCTTCCTGGAGCGCGCCTGGAAGTGGAAGGAGGAATCCGGCGGGACCATCATCCGCCAGCTCAAGCGCCTGGGCGCCTCCTGCGACTGGTCGCGCGAGCGCTTCACCATGGATCCCGGGCTGTCCCGCGCCGTGCGCGAGACCTTCGTCCGTCTCTTCGAGGAAGGTCTCATCTACCAGGACGACTACATCGTCAACTGGTGCCCGAGCTGCCAGACCGTGCTGTCGGATCTCGAGGTGGAGCGCGAGGAGCGCGACACGGACTTCGTCTACATCAAGTATGGCCCCCTCACCCTGGGAACCGTGCGCCCGGAGACAAAGCTGGGGGACACCGCGGTAGCCGTGCACCCCAAGGACAAGCGCTACGCCAAGTACGTGGGCAAGACGCTGGAGGTGCCGTCGGTCGAGGGCACCATCACCCTGCGCGTGATCGCGGACAGCGCCGTGGATCCCAAGTTCGGGACGGGCGTCATCAAGGTCACTCCGGGCCACGATCCCATCGACTTCGAGATCGGACGGCGTCACAACCTGCCCACGCGCACGGTCATCGGCTTCGACGGGCGGATGACCGCGGAGGCGGGCAAGTACGCGGGGCTCGATCGCTTCGAGGCCCGCAAGCGCATCGTCGAGGACATGCAGCAGCTCGGGCTCATCGAGCGCATCGAGCCCTACCGCCACTCCGTCGGTCTCTGCTACCGCAGCAAGACCGTGGTGGAGCCGCTCATCTCGCGCCAGTGGTACGTCAACGTCAAGCCCCTCGCCGAGGTCGCCACCAAGGCCGTGCGGGGTCGGCGCATCAAGATCCTGCCCCGTCACTGGGTCAAGACTTACTACCACTGGATGGACAATATCCGACCCTGGTGCATCTCGCGGCAACTGTGGTGGGGGCATCGGATTCCCGTTTGGTACTGTGACGCGGACGGCAGCGTGCACGTCTCTCGGACCGATCTGACGGAGTGCCCGAAATGCGGCGGCCCCCTCCGCCGGGATCCCGACGTGCTCGACACGTGGTTCTCGTCCGGGCTCTGGCCTTTCTCCACGCTGGGCTGGCCCGACGACACGCCCGACCTCCGGACGTTCTATCCCACCAATGTCCTCATCACGGGTCCCGACATTCTCAACATCTGGGTAGCAAAGATGGCCATGCTCGGGCTCCATTTCCTGGACGAGGTGCCGTTTCGCGACGTGTACCTGCACGCCATCGTCCGCGACGCCGAAGGCCAGAAGATGTCGAAGTCCAAGGGCAACGTGGCCGATCCCGTGGTGGTCATGGAGAAGTACGGGACGGACGCCTTCCGGTTCACCCTGGCCGCCCTCGCGGGCCTGGGGCGCGATATCCGGATCAGCGAGGAGCGGATCGAGGGCTACCGCAACTTCGCCAACAAGATCTGGAATGCCGCGCGCCTCGTGCTCACCAACCTCGAGGGCTATGATCCGGCCGCGGCCGCCCAGGGCAAGCCGTCCGTGGCGGATCGCTGGATAGGCAGCCGTCTGCACGCGACCACCGTCGCCGTCCGGAAGGGCCTCGATGCCTACCGCTTCAACGACGCGGGTTCCGCGCTGTACCAGTTCCTCTGGCACGAGTTCTGCGACTGGTATCTCGAGATCGCCAAGCGGAGCCTGTATCAGACGGAAGATCCGATCGCGCGGGCGGTGACCCAGCGCACGCTGATCGAGACGCTGGAAGCGACGCTGCGGCTGCTACACGCGTTCATGCCCTTCATCTCGGAAGAGATCTGGCAGCGGCTGCCCCACGAGGGTGAGTCGATCATGGTGGCGCCCTTTCCGAAGGCCGCGCGCAAGGGACGCGATGCGGCGGCCGAGCGCGAGATGGCGCCCGTCATCGCCGTGGTCAGCGCGATCCGGACCGTGCGGAGCGAAAGCCGGATCTCGCCCGCCGCCGAGCTCGAAGTAACGGTGCGGCCTTCGCCGGCGACGGCCAAGGCGCTCAAAGCAGCGGCCCCTCTCATCGGCGGCCTCGCGCGGGCCCGGGTGCGGATCGCGCCCGGGGCCGAGCGGCCGCCCCTCTCGGCCCACGTCGTCGAGCCCGGAGTCGACGTGTTCGTGCATCTGCAGGGCGTGGTCGACGTGACGGCGGAGCGCACCCGTCTCGGCAAGGAGATCGACAAGGCGCGCAAGGAGATCGCCTTCCTCGAAGGCAAGCTGTCGCGACCGGACTTCGTGGAGCGGGCGCCCGCCGACGTGGTCGCCCGCGAGCGCGAGCGTCTCGGCGAGCAGCAGCAGATCGTGGCCAAGCTCACCCAAAGCCTGGCCGGCCTCGCGTGATCCAGGCCGCCGCGAAGCGCCTCGGTCACACCATCCATCGCTTCGCCGCGCTCGATTCCACTCAGGTCGAGGCCGCCCGGTGCGCCGCGGCCGGCGCCGCCGAGGGCACGGTGGTCACGACCGCCCATCAGAGCGCGGGCCGGGGACGGCGCGGGCGCGTCTGGCTCGACGCGCCCGGCGAGAGCCTCTTGATGTCGGTGATTCTCCGTCCGCCCATTGCCGCCGCCCTCGCCCCCCAGCTCTCCCTCGTCTCTGCCATCGCCGTCGTCGATGCTCTTCACGAGGTTGCCGGCATCCAGGGCGAGATCCGCTGGCCCAATGACGTGCTGCTGGACGGACGGAAGGTGTCGGGCATCCTGGCCGAGGCCCTGAGCGATGCCGCGGGCCGCCTCGCCCACGTGATCCTGGGCGTCGGCGTCAACGTCAACCAGCTCGTGTTTCCCGGTGAGCTGGGGCAGGGGGCGACCTCGCTCCGGCTCGCCACCGAGCGGCCGCACGAGGTGGCGGGGGTCCTGGCGGCCCTGCTGGACGCGCTCCAGGAGCGCTACGCGCGCTTCGTCGAGGGAGGCCTGAGCACGCTCCGGCCGACCTGGCTCGAGCGCGCGTGGAGCATAGGCCGCCGGGTGCATGCGGGCGACGGACGCGAGGGGCTGGCCGTGGATCTGGCCCCCGACGGCGCCCTCGTGATCCGGCTGGACGACGGCGCGATGGTTCGCGTCGTCGCGGGCGAAGTCACCACGGAGGCTGACCGTGCTCCTGCTCATTGAGGTCGGCAACACCAACACGAAGATCGGCGTGTGCCAGGACTCCCGGCTCCTCGTATCCTGGCGCCTGACCACGCGCCGGGAGCAGACGGCCGACGAGTATGGGGTGTTCATCCGCACCATCCTGGCCACGCGAGGCATCACCCAGCAGGAGATCCGTGGCGTGGCCATCTCCAACGTGGTGCCCACCGTGCAGCAGACGCTCGAGGCCATGGTCGAAACGTATTTCGGCGGCAACCCGTTCACCGTCGAGCCCGGCATGAGCGATGTGCCGCTCCTCGTGGACGCGCCGCAGGAAGTGGGGGCCGATCGCCTCTGCGACATCGTGGGCGGCGTCACCCTCTATGGCGCCCCGCTGATCGTGGTGAATTTCGGCACGGCCACCACCTTCGATTGCGTCAACGGTCGGGGAGAGTTCATCGGGGGCGCCATCGCCCCGGGACTGGTCACCGCCTCCGAGGCATTGATCTCGCGCACGTCCCGCCTCTTCCGGGTCGAGCTGCTCAAGCCGAAGGAGGCCATAGGCCGCAACACGGCGACCAATATCCAGTCGGGGCTCACCTACGGCTGGGCGGGCCTCGTCGACGGGCTCGTCGAGCGCATGCGGAGCGAGATGGGGGCGCCCGTCAAGGTCGTGGCGACGGGCGGACTCGCCGATCAGATGCGCGGAGTGGCGAAGAGCATCGACGTGGTCAATCCCGATCTCACGCTCGAAGGCTTGCGCGTGCTGTGGGAGCGCGCGAATCCCGCGGAGGGGGCGCGAGACGGCCGCCGGGGTTGACACTCCGCGCGCCCCCTCGTATACTCCCCTAAATACAGTAGGGCGCAGCCGATTGCTTTCTATATACGGTAGTTCTCCCATATACGGGGCCTGGCGGGGGACGACCCACCCGGGCCTGGAGAGGACGGCAGCGTATGGGCATGTGGGTGGGGCGCGGGCGCAAGGCCCGGGCGGCGTATGGCTTTGACGACATCGCGCTGGTCCCCGGATCGCTCACCATCAATCCCAACGAAGTCGACATCTCGTGGGAGCTCTGCGGCCGCCGCTTCCAGATCCCCATCATGGCCGCGGCCATGGACGGCGTGGTCAGCCCGAAGCTGGCCATCGAGATGGGCCGGCTCGGCGGCCTCGCCGTGCTCAACCTCGAGGGCATCTTCTCGCGCTACGAGAATCCGGACGAGGTGCTCGACCGGATCACCTCGGCCAGCCTCGAAGAGGCGACCAAGATCATCCAGGGCATCTACGGCGAGCCCATCAAGGAAGAGCTGATCCACAAGCGCGTGTCGGAGATCAAGAAGGGCGGCGGGCCCGTGGTCGTCTCCTCCATCCCGCAGCGGGCCGAGCGCTTCGCCAAGATCGCCGAGGAGGCGGGCGCGGACTTCTTCGTCGTCCAGTCCACGGTGACCACGGCCCGTCACATCGCCACCGAGTACAAGCCGATGGATCTCCGTCAGCTCAAGAAGCACCTGTCCATCCCGCTCATCGTCGGCAACGTGGTCACCTACGAGGCCTGCCTCGAGCTGATGGAATGCGGGGTGGACGCCCTCCTCATCGGGGTGGGCCCCGGCGCGGCCTGCACGAGCCGCGAGGTCCTGGGCCTCGGCGTGCCCCAGGTGACGGCGACGGCGGACTCCGCGGCGGCGCGGGACTTCTACTACAAGCGCACGGGCCGCTACGTCCCCATCGTCACGGACGGCGGCATGACGAGCGGGGGCGACATCTGCAAGGCGCTTGCCTCGGGGGCGGACGCCGTGATGATCGGCTCCGCCTTCGCGCGCGCCCATGAGGCGCCCGGCCGCGGTTATCACTGGGGCATGGCGACGCCGCACTCGAACCTTCCGCGCGGGACGCGCATCCGCGTGGGCGTGGCGGGCTCCCTCGAGCAGATCCTCTTCGGCCCCGCCTTCACCGAGGACGGCACCCTCAACCTCGTCGGCGCCATTCGCACCTGCATGGGCTCGGTGGGTGCCATGAGCATCAGAGAGCTCCAGCAGACCGAGCTCATCATCGCGCCCTCCATCAAGACCGAAGGCAAGGTGTTCCAGCGGGCCCAGAAGCTGGGCACCCCCAGATAGCGGAGCGGCCCCTGTCCCCGCGCCGCCCGAAAGGCTTGGGGGGACGGTGCTGATCGTGCGCTCGGCAGAACGTGCCCGGAGCCTCGATGGATAAGATCTGCGTTCTCGATTTTGGCGCGCAGTACAGCCAGCTGATCGCCCGTCGCGTCCGCGAGCTCTCCGTCTACTCCGAGATCGTCCCGTGCACGGAGCCCGTGGAGAAGGTGCTGGCGGCGGGATACAAGGGCATCATCCTGTCGGGCGGACCCTCCAGCGTCTACGATGACGGCGCGCCCCTGCCCGACACGCGGCTCTTCGAGGCGGGCATTCCCGTGCTCGGCATCTGCTACGGCATGCAGGCCATGGGCTATCTGCTGGGCGGGAAGGTGGTGCCGGCGGAACGACGTGAGTACGGCCCCGCCCAGCTCGCCCTCGAGCGCGAAGGGGATCTGCTCGCGGGCGTGACGCCTTCGGCGAGTGGGGGCGTCACGGTGTGGATGAGCCACGGCGACACCGTGATGAGCCCGCCCCCGGGCTTCGCGCGCCTCGCATCCACGGAAAACTGTCCGGTGGCGGCCATGGCCGATGCCGAGCGCCGGCTCTACGCCGTGCAGTTCCACCCCGAGGTCGCCCATACGCAGCAGGGCAAGACGGTCTTGAGGAATTTCCTGGCCGCCTGCGGGGCACGGGGTGGCTGGTCCATGGCCTCCTTCATCGACACGGAGGTCGCGACCATCTCCCAGACGGTGGGAGGAGACCGCGTGCTCTGCGCGCTCTCGGGCGGCGTCGACTCCTCGGTGGTGGCCATGCTCATCCACAAGGCCATCGGCGATCAGCTGACCTGCCTTTTCGTCGACAACGGTCTCTTGCGTCAGGGAGAGGCGGAGGCCGTCGTCGAGACCTTCCGTGACACCTTCAAGATCAAGCTCATCCATGTGGATGCAAGCAAGCGATTTCTTGATCGTCTGGTAGATGTCACGGACCCGGAGCTGAAGCGCAAGCGCATCGGCAACGAGTTCATCTCCGTCTTCGAGGAAGAGGCGCGCAAGCTCGGCCACATTCCCTGGCTCGCCCAGGGCACGCTCTATCCCGACGTGATCGAGTCGGTATCCTTCAAGGGCCCGTCGGCGACCATCAAGACGCATCACAACGTCGGCGGGCTGCCTCCGGATATGAAGTTCAAGCTGATCGAGCCGCTTCGCGAGCTCTTCAAGGACGAGGTCCGGGAGGTGGGCGCCCTCCTCGGACTGCCGGGTGAGATCATCTGGCGCCAGCCGTTCCCGGGACCGGGGCTGGCCATCCGCGTTCTCGGCGAGGTCAACGAAGAGCGGCTGAGCGTCCTGCGCGAGGCCGACGCCGTCGTCCAGGAAGAGGTGCGGCGGGCCGGGCTCGAGCGCGAGGTGTGGCAGGCCTTCGCCGTCCTGCTCCCGGTGCGCACGGTCGGCGTCATGGGCGATTTCCGCACCTACGCCGACGTGATCGCCCTCCGCGCCGTCACGAGCCAGGACGCCATGACGGCGGACTGGGCGCGGCTGCCCTACGATCTCCTCGCGCGGATCTCCTCGCGCGTCATCAACGAGGTCAAGGGCGTCAACCGCGTGGTCTACGACATCTCCTCCAAGCCTCCCAGCACCATCGAATGGGAGTAGACGGCCCCGCCCGCGAGGGCGGCGCCCCCCGCGCCGACTTCGTCCACCTCCACGTCCACTCGGAGTACAGCCTGCTGGACGGCGCCGCTCAGCTCGAGAAGATCGAGCGCGCGCCCGGCCAGGGCAGGAAAGAAGTGGACGTGGGGCTCATCGCGCGGGCCGCCCAGCTCGGCTTCCCGGCCCTCGCCCTCACCGATCACGGCAACCTCTTCGGCGCCATCGACTTCTACGCGGCCTGCCAGCAGGCCGCCATCACGCCGATCATCGGCTGCGAGCTCTACGTGGCCCCGGGCAGCCGCTTCGAGCGCTCGCCCCAGGACGGCGGCTACGAGGGCGCGAGCCACGCCACCGTCCTCGTCCGCAACGAGACGGGCTACCGCAACCTGATCAAGCTCGTCTCGAAGGCGTACCTGGAGGGCTTCTACTACAAGCCGCGCGTCGATCACGAGCTGCTGGCCCAGCATGCCGACGGGCTCCTCGTCCTCTCGGGATGCCTCAACTCGGAGGTGAGCAAGCTGCTCGCGGCCGGGGAGGACGCCAAGGCTCTCGAGATGGCGGGGTGGTACCAGGAGGTCTTCGGCAAGGACTTCTACTTCATGGAAGTCCAGTCGCACGGGATAGACCTCCAGGCGCGGGTGACCGAGGCGACCGTGCGCCTGGCGCGGCAGATCGGGGCGCCCCTCTGCGGCACCAACGACTCGCACTACGTCGAGGCCGGCCACGCCCGGGCCCACGAGGCGCTCCTGTGCATCCAGACGGGCGCGACCATGAGCGATCCCAACCGGTGGCGGTTCTCCACGGAGGAGTTCTACCTCAAGTCGGCGGACGAGATGCGGGCCGTCTTCAAGGACCTGCCCGAGGCCTACCGCAACACGCTGGCCGTGTCGGAGCGCTGCAAGCTCGAGCTCGGCTTCGGGCAATTCCACCTGCCGAACTACGACGTCCCCGCCGGCCACACCCTCGACTCCTACCTCGAGCACCTCGCCACGGAGGGCCTGGCCCGTCGCTACGGCAGCTCGCCGCCGGACGCCGTGGTCGAGCGTCTCCGCTACGAGCTGTCCGTCGTCTCCAAGATGGGCTTCTCCGGGTACTTCCTCGTGGTGTGGGACTTCATCGCCTACGCGCGCGGGAAGGGGATTGCGGTGGGCCCGGGTCGCGGCTCGTCCGCGGGATCGCTCGTCGCCTACTGCCTGGGCATCACCAACGTCGACCCCGTTCGCTACGGGCTCCTCTTCGAGCGCTTCCTGAATCCCGAGCGCATCTCCATGCCCGACATGGACATCGACTTCGCCGACGATCGGCGCGACGAGGTCATCCGTTACGTGGTGGAGCGCTACGGCGCCGATCGCGTCGCCCACATCATCACCTTCGGCACCATGGGAGCCAAGGCGGTGATCCGCGACGTCGCGCGCGTCATGGGCTTTTCTTTCGGCGAGGCGGACCGGATCGCCAAGCTCGTGCCGGGCTTCCCTCTGAACATCACGCTCGACGAGGCGCTCGAGAAGGCGCCCGCCCTCGCCGAGCAGGTGAAGCGAGACAGCCGCGTCGGCGAGCTGTGGGCGGTGGCCCGGACGCTCGAGGGCTGCACGCGCCACGCCTCCGTCCATGCCTCGGCCGTGGTCATCTCGGACGCGCCCCTCATGGATCGCGTCCCTCTCTACAAGGATCCGAAGCGGCCCGAGCTGATCACGGGCTTCGCCATGGGGCCCATCGAGAAGCTGGGGCTGCTCAAGATGGACTTCCTGGGCCTGCGGACGCTGACCGTCATCGCCGACGCGGCGCGCCTGGTGGGGGAGTCGCGGGGCATCACCCTCGACCCCGAGGCCCTGCCCCTCGACGACGCCAAGACGTATCAGCTCCTCTCGGAGGCGAGGACCTTCGGGGTCTTCCAGCTGGAGTCGGCGGGCATGCGGGACGCCCTCAAGTCGCTGCGGCCCACGCGCATCGAGGACATCATCGCCATGGTGTCGCTCTACCGGCCGGGCCCCATGGAGCTGATCCCGGAGTTCGTCAATCGCAAGCATGGACGGGCCCCCATCACCTACGAGCATCCCCTGATGGAGAAGTATCTCCAGGAGACCTACGGGATCATGGTCTACCAGGAGCAGGTGATGGGGCTCGCGGCCGAGCTCGCCGGCTTCACGCTGGGCGAGGCGGACACGCTGCGCAAGGCCATGGGCAAGAAGGACCGCGAGCTCATGGCCGCAAGGCCGAGCGCGTCTGGGATCTCGTCGAGAAGTTCGCGGGGTACGGGTTCAACAAGTCGCATGCGGCCTGTTACGGCCTCGTCGCCTACCAGACGGCGTATCTCAAGGCGAACTATCCCGTCGAGTTCATGGCCGCTCTGCTCACCTCCGAAATGGAGAAGACCGACAAGATCGTTCAGTACATGGAAGAGTGCCGCAGCATGGGACTCAGGGTGGAGCCGCCCGCCGTGGGCGTCTCGGGCGCACGCTTCACCGTGCTCGGCGAGACCATTCACTTCGGCCTCGCCGCCATCAAGAACGTGGGCGCCACCGCCATCGACTCGATCGTCAAGGCGCGCGAGACGGGAGCCTTCGCGAGCCTGGCCGACTTCTGCGGGCGTGTCGATCTCCGCCTCGTCAATCGACGTGTGGTGGAGAGCCTGGTCAAAGCCGGCGCCTTCGACTCGCTCGGGGAGACGCGCGCAGGGCTCCTTTCGGGGCTCGACCAGGCCATGGAGGTCGGGCAGCGGAGCCAGCGGGACCGCGACGAGGGGCAGGCGTCCCTCTTCGAGTCCCTGTCGTCGCCGCAGGTGGCGGGGTCGGCGCCGGCGCCGCGGGTCGAATCGCAGGTGCCCGAGTGGCCCCGCGAGGAGCTCCTCGGCTACGAGAAGGAGGTCCTCGGCTTCTATCTCTCCGGCCACCCGCTCGACGAGTTCCGCGAGGTGGCCGGCCGCCTCCGGGCCGCCTCCGCTACCGAGCTGGCCGGCTCTCCCGTCGCCGCGCGCGTGCTTCTCCTCGGTCTGGTCAGCGGGCTGCAGGAGAACTCGACCAAGAGCGGCAATCGCATGGCCTTCGCCACCCTCGAGCTCGTGGACGGCTCCGTGCCCCTCACGATCTTTCCCGAGCCCTATCGCGCGTGCGCCGTCGCCCTCCGGCACCGCGGCCCCGTGCTCGTGCGTGGTCGCATCGACGACAGCGACAAGGGACGGGTGGTCCTCGCCGAAGAGGTCAAGCCTCTCGACGAGATGACCATCGCCCAGGTCCGCGCGGGCGGCGATCGCGCGCCCGGGCGCCGCAATGGCGCGGCCACGGGCGAGAGCCCGCAGACCTGCCGCATCCGCGTGCGGGCGGGGACCGCGGACCCTCAGGCGCTCCTCGCCTCGCTGCGTGGGATCTGCGAGGCGCATCCCGGACCCACGCCGCTCTTCGTCCACGTCCTCCTCGACGAGCAGGAAGTCGTGGTGCGGGCCAAGGGGCTGTCCGTACTCGCCGACGAGGTGCTGCTGGGGAAAGTCGAGGGGGTGCTCGGCCCCGGCAGTATACTCGTCGAGTATGCGGGACGAGCTTGAGTTCGAGCGGCCCCTCCTGGAGCTGGAGAACCGTATCGCGGAGCTTCGCGCGTCCGAGGACCCGCAGGGCGCGCGCGACGAGATCCATCGTCTCGAGGAGCGCCTCCGGCGATTGCAGCAGAGGGTCTATGGCTCCCTGACCCCGTGGCAACGCACGCAGCTCGCCCGTCACCCGAAGCGTCCGCACACCCTCGACCTCTTCCGCCTCCTCCTCGAGGATTTCATCGAGCTCCACGGCGATCGCGTCTTCGGCGACGACAAGGCCATCGTGGGCGGGCTCGGCCGCTTCGAGGGGCAGCCCGTGGTCGCCCTCGGCCACCAGAAGGGCCGCGACACGCGCGAGAACATCGCGCGGAACTTCGGCATGCCGCACCCGGAAGGCTATCGCAAGGCCCTGCGCCTCATGGAGCTCGGGGCGAAGTTCGGGAAGCCCATCCTGACCTTCATCGACACTCCCGGCGCCTATCCCGGCCTCGGGGCGGAGGAGCGGGGCCAGGCCGAAGCCATTGCGCGCAATCTTCGCGAGATGGCGGGGCTCGCCACGCCCATCGTCTGCGTGGTCACCGGGGAGGGCGGGAGCGGGGGCGCCCTCGCCATCGGGATGGGTAACCGGGTCCTCATGCTCGAGTACGGTGTCTATTCGGTCATTTCCCCCGAAGGCTGTGCGGCCATCCTGTGGGGCGAGGCCACGAAGGCGCCGGAAGCGGCGGAGCTCATGCGTGTCACGGCGCCGGAGCTGAAGAGCCTCGGCGTCATCGACGGTGTCGTGCCGGAGCCGGTGGGCGGCGCGCATCGGAACTGGGAGGAGACGGCGGCGAATCTCCGGACGGCCCTGCGCGATTCGCTCTGGGAGCTCCGCTCGCTCTCGCCGAGCGAGCTCATCGCCCAGCGCGCGGAGAAATTCAGGCGGATCGGCGTCTTCGAAGAGTCGGTCTGAGCCCGCCCGGTTTGACAGGCTCTCATGCGAATGCTAACGTAAGTGCCGATCTTTTATGCCAAAACTCCACCTGATCACCTACGGCTGTCAGATGAACGAGTACGACTCGGAGCGCGTCGCCGGTCTGCTGCGCGATGAGCGCTACGAGCTGACGGAGACCGCACAGGACGCCGATCTGATCCTCCTGAATACTTGCGCCATCCGCGAGAAGTGCGAAGACAAGGTCTTCTCGCGCCTGGGGGAGCTCAAGCATCTCAAGCGCGAGCGGCCTCACGTCCTCATCGGCGTCATGGGCTGCATGGCCCAGCTCTGGCAGGGGAAGATCCAGGAGCGCGCGCCCTCGGTCGATCTCGTGTTCGGCTCGGCCGCGGTGTCGCGCGTGGGTGAGCTGGTGGCGCGCGCGCGCGCGACGGGAGCCCCCGTGCTGGAGACGGGCGAGGCGCCCCTCGTCAAGATCACCGCTCGACCCGAAGCCGTGGGCCAGCTCAAGGCCTTCGTCACCGTGATGGAGGGCTGCGAGAAAGGGTGCACCTTCTGCGTGGTGCCCGTGACCCGGGGTCGCGAGCGGAGCCACTCGCCCGCGTCCATCGTGGCGGAGGTGCGGGAGCTCGCCGCCGCGGGCGTGCGCGAGGTGACCTTGCTCGGCCAGACGGTCAACGCCTACGGGCGCGACCTGACCCCCGCCACGGATCTGGCCGCCCTCCTCGAGCTCGTCGACGAGGTGGAGGGGATCGAGCGCATCCGCTTCACCACCTCCAACCCGTACAACTTGACGCCGCGTCTCATCCGCGCCATCCGGGACGTCCCCAAGGTGGTCGAGTACCTGCACCTGCCGCTGCAGTCAGGCTCCGACCGCGTGCTCGGGCGCATGCATCGCGGATACACGCGGGCCCGGTACCTCGAGCTGATCGCCGAGCTCGAGGAGACGGTGCCGGGCATCGCGCTGTCCACCGACCTCATCGTGGGATTCCCGGGCGAGGAGGAGGCGGACTTCGAGCAGACGGTCGACATGGTCGAGCGCGTGGGCTACGACAACGTCTTCGTCTTCCGCTATTCGCGCCGCCCGGGCACGCCGGCCGCGACCATGCTTGATCAAGTCCCGGAGGAGATCAAGGCGCGGCGGAACAGCCGCCTCCTGGAGGTGGCCACGCGCGTGGGGGCCGCCCGGAGCCGTGCCCTCGAGGGCCGGGTTCTGCCCATTCTCGTGGACGGCGTCTCGCGAAAGAATCCAGACGAGGCCACGGGGCGCACGCGCTGCAACCGAGTCGTGAACTTCGACGCCCACGGCCGCCGGCTCCTCGGCGAGGTCGTGCCGGTGCTGATCACCCAGGCGCTGCCCCACAGCCTGCGCGGCGAGCTCGCCGGCGCGGGTGCCGAGGGGCGCGTGCTGGCCACCGCCGCGGTGTAGCCGCGGCGCAGGGGGGACGGCATGTTTCTCGAAATGAAGGTGAAGCAGCTCGCCCTCGATCCCCTGTCCAACATGCCCATCATCATCCTGCGTGACGAGGAGGAGAAGCGCTCGCTGCCCATCTGGGTCGGGCTCTTCGAGGCCAACGCCATCGCGCTGGAGCTGGAGAAGATCACCACGGCGCGGCCCATGACCCATGACCTCATCAAGAACATCCTCGAGTCGCTCGACGCCCGCGTGGTCAAGGTGGTGGTCAACGACCTCCGCGAGAACACGTTCTACGCGGTCCTCCACCTCCAGCTCGGCTCGGCGGAGATCACCGTCGACTCCCGTCCCTCGGACGCCATCGCTCTCGCCCTGCGCGTGGGGGCGTCGATCTTCGTGGACGAGGAGGTCGTGCTCAAGGCCAAGAACGTCGAGGTGACCAAGGAGCGCGATCTCGGCAAGGGCCTCGCCGAGGACCAGACGACCATCAAGAACTGGCTCGACTCGATCAAGCCGGGGGACTTCGGGAAGATCGAGCGCGGCAAAGAGCCCGGCCAGGATGAGTAGCCGATGCGCGTCGGTCTCTTCACCAACAACTACCTTCCGTTCCGCGGCGGCGTCACCACCGCGGTAGAGACCCTGCGCGAGGGCCTCGACGCCCTCGGCCATCGAGCCTGGGTCTTCGCCCCCGCCCCCGCCCGGGCGCTGCCCGAGCCGGCCTTCGTCTTTCGCTACCCGTCGGTGCCCGCCCCCACGTACCCTGGCTTCGCGCTGCCGCTGCCGCTCTCCCCGCGCCTCGCGCGCACGGCGCGCCAGCTCCAGCTCGAGATCTTCCACGCCCAGCACCCGTTTCTCCTGGGCCCGGCGGCCCGGCGGCTGGCCCGGGCGGAGGGGCGGCCCATCGTCTTCACGTATCACACCCGTTACGAGAAGTACGCCCACTACGTGCCGCTGCCCGAGCGGCTCGTGGCGGCTTTGGCCGTCCGGCTCTCCTGTCGCTTCGCGGACGCGACGGACCTCGTGGTGGCGCCCTCGGGCCACATCGCGCACGTGCTGGCCTCACGAGGTGTACGCGCCCCCGTGGTGGTGGTGCCGACGGGGGTCGACCTCGACCGCTTCCGTCCCGGGGATCGTGAGGCGGCGCGTCGGGGGCTGGGCCTCCCCCCTGACGCCCCGATCTGCCTGTACGTCGGCCGCCTCGATCGCGAGAAGAGCGTCGAGCGGATCATCGAGGCCTTCGCTTCCATCGCCGAGGCCGTCTCGGGCGCGCGCCTGCTCCTGGTCGGGCAGGGGAGCCACGCGGGGCCTCTCGAGCGACGGGCGGCGGCCAGCCGCGCGCACGAGCGCATCCACTTCGTGGGCGGCGTCGCGCGCGGGGAGCTTCCCCCCTACTACCAGGCGTCCGATCTCTTCCTCTTCGCCTCGGAGACGGAGACGCAGGGTCTGGTCCTGGCCGAGGCGCACGCCTGCGGGCTGCCCGCGGTGGCCGTGCGGGCCTCGGGTGTCGACGAGGTGATCCGGGACGGCGAGACGGGGCTTCTCACCAAGGCCGAGGCTGCGGAGCTGGCCGACGCGGCCATCGGGCTCCTGCTCGATCGCTCGCGGCGCGAGAACATGGCGCGGGCGGCGCGAGGCTGCGCGGAGGCGGAGTTCTCCGCGGTCCGCCAGGTCGCCGTCATGGCCGGGCAGTACCGGGCTCTCCTCGAGCGCCGGCGGTGAGCCCGGCAGCGACCACCCAGAGTCTCCAGGCGACCTTCCAGCCCGACTGGCATCCCGGTCCGGGCGATCCCGGTCGCCGAGGCTTCCTCTCCCCGGATCCGCGCGTGCGGACGCTCTTGCGCGTGCTGGTCTCGTACCCCGAGGTTCGCCACGTGCTGCCCGATCGCGTGAGCCTGGAGCCGGGCGCGGACGTGAGGCTGATCGAGAGCATCATGCGCTTCGTGTCGCGCCAGGCCTGGCTGGTGACGCGCGTGACGCTCGCGGAGTCGCGATGATCTGGAATCCCGCGGCGGAGACCGCTTCGCGCGCCGAGCGCTGCCGACTCCAGCTCGAGCGGCTGCGGGGGGCGGTGGCCTGGGCCGGCGAACGCGTGCCGTTCTACCGGGAGGCCTTCGCAGCGGCGGACGTGGACCCATCCGCCATCAAGAGCCTGGACGATCTCGCGCGGCTGCCCTTCACGCGCAAGAGCCATCTCCGCGAACAGTATCCGTGGGGTCTCTTCGCCGTTCCCCGCGAGGCCCTTGTCCGCGTGCATGCCTCCTCGGGCACCAAGGGCAAGCCCACGATCGTGGGCTACACGCGGGGCGATCTCGAGATGTGGCGGGAGGTCATGGCCCGCTCGCTCGCCCTCGCGGGCGCCGAGCCGGGGCACCTGATCCACAACGCCTACGGCTACGGGCTCTTCACGGGAGGCCTGGGCGTCCACGACGGGGCCGAGCACATGGGCGTGACCGTGCTCCCCGTCTCCTCGGGCAACACTCTCCGGCAGATCCTGCTCCTTCAGGATTTCCATCCGCAGGGACTGGCTTGCACGCCGTCGTTCGCGCTCCACATCGGGGAGACCATGCGCGAGCAGGGCCTGGATCCGCGCGCGGTCGGCGTGGGCTACGGAATTTTCGGCGCGGAGCCGTGGACCGAGGCCATGCGCCGTCAGATCGAAGCGCTGTGGGGGCTTCGCGCGGTGGACTGCTACGGTCTCAGCGAGATCATCGGCCCCGGGGTGGCCATGGAGTGCGTGGAGGTCCGCGACGGCCTTCACGTGAACGACGATCACTTCCTCCCCGAGATCGTCGATCCGGTCTCGGGCGACCCCCTCCCGGAGGGCGCGGAGGGCGAGCTGGTCCTGACCTGCCTGACCAAGGAAGCGCTACCCATAATTCGCTACCGGACGGGCGACCTCACGAGTCTCGATGCCGCGCCCTGCCGCTGCGGACGGACCACGGCGCGGATCGCGCGGATCAAGGGCCGGGCCGACGACATGCTGGTGATCAAGGGCGTGAACGTCTACCCCTCCCAGCTCGAAGCGGCCTTGTTGACGCTGGACGAGCTGGCGCCGCATTATCAGCTTGTGGTGGACCGCACGGCGGGCTTCCCGACCCTGGAGGTGCACGTGGAGCCGGCCGAGGCGCGCGTCGTCGCGTGGGGCGGCTTCGACGCGGCGCGGCCCGAGGTGCGGGGGCTGTCGGAACGGGTAGGGGAGATGCTCCGGGGCCACCTGGGGCTCAATCTGGTCGTGACCATCGTGCCGCCCAAGACCATTCCTCGAAGCGAGGGCAAGGCGGTGCGGGTGGTGGAAAGGAGCTGACATGGGCGGACGCGTGACGGAGACGCAGCTCCTGGCTCGGATCGAGCGCGGCGAGCGCATCGAGTCGGCCGAGGAGATGACGGAGGAGTACAAGGAGAACCTGATCCACCTCATGACCATGCAGGCCGACTCCGAGCTGTCGGGCGGCTACGGCTATGTTCCGTGGATCATGAAGGCCCCGGACGTCGAGGAGAAGCACGTGGTCGCGCAGATCGTCAAGGACGAGCATCGCCACGCCGCCGTCATGTACGGGCTGCTCGCCGACCTGGGGGTGGACGTCAAGGCGCACGTCAAGGCCCACGACGAGGCTCTGGCCATGCGGATCGACGACGCGGCGGACATCGGCACCGCCCGCATCACCGCCGACAAGCGCGTGAACATCTTCTACTATCCGATCGATACGTGGGCCGACTTCACCTTCTTCAACTTCTGCATGGATCGGGGGGCGGGGCACCAGCTCGAAGACGTGCGGCAGTGCTCGTACGGCCCCTGGGTGCGGGCCATCGAGGGCATCTTCAAGGAGGAGAAGTTCCACATCCGCCACGGCGAGTTCTGGGTCAAGAAGCTCGCGGAGGACGCGGCGACCCACGACGAGGCGCAGAAGACGTTCGAGAAGTGGTACATCCGCACCATGAACATCTTCGGTCGCCCGCGCACGGCCAAGAACGCCGTCTACCGCAAGTACCGGCTCAAGCTCCGTGACAACGACGACGTGCGCCAGGCTTTCGCCGCCGAGGTGAAGGACAAGGCCGAGTCGGTGGGACTCCACCCGCCGGAGTGGAAGCCGGTCTGGGACAAGCTGCCCGAAGAGGCGCAGATCCCGGGGTAGGGCGCGTGCGCTTCCGGAGCCCGCTGGTCGTCGCGATCATCCTCGCGACGGCGATGCCGTCGATAGCCCAGTCCGGCCGTCAGGTGAAGGTCGTCCTCGAGTTCCAGCAACAGAGCCAGGCCGCGCGCCAGGGCGCCCAGGGCCAGGGCAGCATCATCATCGAGGACGGCAAGAAACCGCGGGGCCGCGGCGGCCTCGCCGTCGAGGACACCACGACCCGCACCACGCGGACCAGCGGCGTCTTCACCGTCGTGCAGGACGGGGGCACGGCGAGCATGATGGTGGCGAGCGAGGTGCCCTACACCGCCATCTCGTGGTTCCGGGACTACGCGACCGGCCAGGGGTACGTGGCGCAGGGGACGGCCTGGCAGCGCGTGGGGACGACGCTCGTGGTCAATCCGACCATCCTGCCCAAGGGCCAGATCCGTGTGCGTCTCGTGCCCCAGGTCAGCTATTTCACCCCGGAAGGCGCGGGCAGCATCGACTTCAACGAGGCGGTGACCGATGTCATCGTGCCGAACGGGCGCGCCATGCGCGTCGGTGGCGCCACGCGCGGCATCAATCAGGTCACTCGGCAGATCTTGGGCTACAGCCAGCAGCAGTCCTCGAGCGAGTCGAGCTTCATCCTCACGGCCACCATTCTCGAATGACGGGGAGTCCGC
>WNGQ01000449.1_pt1 | contig 63504 bp, 41 predicted proteins | sample 5407661 | NCBI WGS metagenome assembly WNGQ01 (sample SAMN13153382, study PRJNA577476) | soil metagenome | isolation source: 60 cm soil or saprolite under Garry oak tree replicate 2 | place: USA:California | collected 2016-06-15
AGCGGCCAGGCCAATACTGGAGTCAGCAAGGAGACGAATCTCTATTGTGCTTGGAAACCTTCTGGCGCAACGGACGCTGGCATCTCCTGTTCCCCCATAATCATCAGCTCGACCCCTCCAAAAACTGAGATGCGCACAGACCTGAGCAATTGAAAGGGGGAGGCCAAGACCGCCCCAGCCCCCAACATCATGGCTAACCCAAACTTTAGTGTGGTGTGGAAGGGAGTCGCCAAATGGTGAACAATAGCGCGACTGCGTTCCGTCGGCGGGACGCCGACGAGTGCGACCGAGCCGGTCGCGCTCCCCGCTTTCTCGGCCAAGGACTCGGGTGGTTAAGTGAGCAGGTTTTCCACCACTTTGCCGGCGACGTCCGTCAGGCGGAAATCGCGGCCTTGAAAACGGTAGGTGAGCCGCTCGTGGTTCAGGCCGAACAAGTGGAGGATCGTCGCGTGGAAATCATTCACGTGGACCGGGTCGGCGACGATGTTCCAGCCGATCTCGTCCGTCTCACCGATGACCTGCCCGCCTTTGACGCCGCCGCCAGCCAGCCAAACAGTGAACGCAAACGGATGATGGTCCCGCCCGGTCACATTGCCGCCAAAACCAGGCCGGTTATCGCCGAGCGGTGTGCGGCCGAACTCCGAGCCGCACACGACGAGCGTGCTCTCGAAGAGGCCGCGCTGCTTGAGGTCGTTCAACAGCGCGGCGATCGGTTGATCGACCACCCGGCAATTGAACAGCAAATCGCCATCCAGCGCATTGTGGTGGTCCCAGGAGGCATGATGGATGTTCACGAAACGCACGCCGCGCTCGATCATTCGCCGCGCCAGCAGACAATTGCGCGCGAAGATCTTAAACGTGTCCGGGCCGCCGCCGCGCTGGGTCGTCAGCCCGCCGGCGTCGCGGTCCACGCCGTACGCTTCCAGCGTGGCCGGCGATTCGCCCGCCAGGTCCATCAATTCGGGCGCGGCGGTCTGCATGCGGGCGGCCAGTTCATAGGAGGCAATCCGGCTGGCGATCTCCGGGTCGGCAACGACTTTTTGCCGCAGTTCGTTGAGATCGCGCAAGGCCTCCAGGCCGTAATGACGCATCGCCGGTGTCACCCCGGGCGGATCGTTCAGGTCCTGCACCGCTTCGCCCTGATTGCGAAAGAGCACGCCCTGGAAGACCGACGGCAGGAAGCCGCTGCCGAACATGGTGTTGCCGCCGCTGGGCGCGCGGCCCGCCGTCAAAACCACGTAACCGGGCAAATTCTGCGACGGACTGCCGAGCGCGTAATTGATCCACGAACCGACGCTGGGCCGGCCGAAGTTTTGCGCCCCCGTGTACATCAGCAATTCGCCCGGATGATGGTTGAAGGCCTCGGTGTGCATCGAGCGGACCAGCGCGAGGTCATCCGCGCAACCGCCCACGCGCGGCAGCATCTCGGACAACTCCATCCCGCATTGTCCGTAGCGGCGGAACTTGTGCGGGCTGCCCAGCAGCACCGCCGAATCCTTTTGAATGAAGGCGAAGCGGACATTTTTCGTAAGTGATTCCGGCATCTTCTGGCCGTGCAACTCATTGAGTTTTGGCTTCGGATCGAACAGGTCGATTTGGCTCGTGCCGCCTTCCATGAAGATGAAAATGCAGCGCGTGGCCTTGGGCGCGAAATGCGGCGGCTTCGAGGCCTGCGGATTTACGGCGGCGGACTCGTTCCGAGCGGCATCCGCGGCAAGGAGATGGTCGGCATTGAGCAGTGAAGCCAGCGCCAGGCCGCCCAGGCCATTGGCCGCGGTGGCAAGAAAATCCCGGCGCGTCAATTGGATGATTTGGTCCGGACTCACAACCCAGGCTCATTCGCGGGTCAAAAACTCTTCCAGATTCATCAAGGTCTGCGCCACGAGCGCCAGCGCTGCGGTTTTAACTTGCTCATCGCCTTCGGGTCCGGCCTTGCCAGCCAGTGATCCAGCGGCTGGCGGGTCCTTTCGGAGCAGGCAAAGCTCGTCCTCGTACAATTTTTGCAGCCGGCCAAGTTCCTCGCGGCTGGGTTGGCGGCCGAGGCACAGCTCGACGCCGTGCGCGATCTGCTCGCGCGCGCTGCCGCGTTTCTCCGCCTGCATCCGACGGGCCAGGCCTTGAGCGCATTCGACAAAGACCGAGTTGTTCAACAACGTCAGCGCTTGGAGAGGCGTGTTGGAACGCTCTCGGCGCGGGCAGCAATCGCTGGGGTCGGCCTGGTCGAAGGTCGCCGGCGTCGGATACGGCACCGTCCGCTGGGCGAAGATATACATGCCGCGCCGATGGGTCACCGGGCCGGCATCATCGACCCACGTGAACGCGCCGGCGCTGCCCAGCGCCTTGAGGTCATCCGGCAAGTGCGGCCGAAAGCTAGGCCCGCCGATCTCCGGGTTGAGCAGACCGCTGGCGGCGAGATGAACGTCGCGCACAATCTCCGCCTCGAGTCGAAAACGATTCTGGCGGGCGAGCCAGATATTCTCCGGATCACGCTCGCTCAGTTCCGGCCGGCCGCGCGAGGCCTGCCGATACGCGGCCGAAGTAACGATCAGTCGGATCAAGGCCTTGCGACTCCAGCCGCAGCCAGCCTGAGAGTGGATAGGGGAGCATGGAATGTCGCCGGACGACCGGAAGGTCACGGCCAGCCAGTCGAGCAATTGCGGGTGCGAGGGCGGATCGCCGCGGGCGCCGAAATCGTCGGGAGTATTGACCAGCCCGCGACCGAACAGATGTTGCCAGACGTGATTCACCGCCACGCGGCTGGTCAGCGGATTCGCCGGATCGACCAGCCAGCGCGCCAGATCGAGCCGGTCGGGCCGCGCGGAGCGGGGCTGGAAGCGGTGCAGCGCGGACAGCGCGCCGGGCTGGGCTTCCTCGCCTTTGCGGAGGAAGTCGCCCCGAATGTGGACGAACGTCTTCGTCTCATTGGTGGTTTCCTGGAAGGTTGGCGCGTTGGGCGGCGCGTAACTGGGCATCTGTTTGAGGTGTTCGGCGGTTTGCTGTTTGAGTTGTTCCAGGCGGGCGTCGTGCTGCTTGGTGTAATCCTCCACGGTCTGGCTCAGCCGCGTCTGCTCCTGTTCCCAGGCGCTCTTTTCCGCGTTGTATTTCGCCAGCTCCCGGGCTTGCGGCGCCGGGATGTCAGCCTCTTTAGCGCGGTCGAAGAACGCGTAAAGCTGGAAAAACTCGCGTTGCGTGATTGGGTCGTATTTGTGCGAGTGGCATTGGGCGCAGCCCACGGTCAATCCGAGCCAGACCGTGCCCGTGGTGCTCACGCGGTCCACCTTGGCTTTGCAGCGAAACTCCTCCGGGTCCACGCCGTCTTCATTGTTCCAAAGCGTGTTGCGGTGGAACCCGGCGGCGGTTCTCTGCTCGACCGTGGCGTCGGGCAGCAAGTCACCCGCCAGTTGCTCGATCGTGAACTGGTCGAACGGCAAGTCACGGTTGATGGCGTCGATGACCCAGTTACGAAGGACATAAGCGTAAGGCCGCGGTCGATCGATCTGGTAACCGTCGCTGTCGGCGTAGCGGGCGAGATCGAGCCAGTGCCGGCCCCAACGCTCGCCGAAGTGCGGCGAAGCGAGCAGCGTATCGACCAAACGCTCGTACGCATCGGGCCGCTGGTCGCGCAGGAAAAACTCCAGTTGCTCCGGTGTCGGCGGAAGACCGAGCAGGTCCAGGCAGAGGCGGCGAAGCAGCGTGGGGCGGTCGGCCTCGGGCGACGGCGCGACGTGTTCATGCTCCAATTTCGCCAGCACAAAGGCGTCGATCGGATTACGGACCCAGCGTTTGTTGTTCACCTTTGGCAGCGCCGGCAGTTGGGGGGCTTTGAAAGCCCAGTGCTCGGAGGCCGCGGGCGCGGGATCGCCCGGCAACGACAGGCCGATCGAACAAAACAATGCGATGGCGATTATTTCTCTCACGCAAACGAGTCTCTCTCTGCTGACGAAGAGGCTCCGACCGGCATTTAATTTAGTTTCGGCCGAAGCCTACTTTGCAGGCGCTGCCGTGGTCGTTGATTGAAAGCCGGCGCGCTCCATCGCCTGCCGCGCTTCCGGGTTCTTCATGAAGGTCCGCCAGACGAATTGCGTCCGGGCATTTTCGGCCATCAGCATCATAATGCCCGCGTCGATGCCAATCACGTCGGGATTAAACCAGCCGGTCCGCGGATTGAAGGCATCCACGAAACCGTACCGCTTCCAGGCGCGTTCGCCGAAGCGCTCCCGCATGGTTCGGAGCACGCGAATGGTTTCGCCCGGCAGAAACGCCACGCAACCGCCCGCGGCGCACGGAACCAAAGTGCCGTCCAGCACGCCCTGTTCGGGCGGTCCGCCCCAGGCGGCGTAACCTTTCGCCGAATCGGACGCCGTAATTCCCCAGAGGTCTTCGCTGAAATGGGGGAAGCGCGCGCGGAGGTCCAGGCAAAACTGGCGATGGGCCTTAGTCGCGATGATCGAGTTCTCAAAATAGTCCGCGTAACGGTCGCGCTGGCCGCGAAAATCGAACCAGGCGTGCGAATACTGGTGAACGAAGAGCGGGGCTTCCGGGTTCACGTAGCGCAGGCCCGCGTATTCAAAGGCCGGCCGTTTCCACGCCACCCAGCTTTCGGCGGGGATCGGATGCTCCGGCGAGCCGATGGCGAGCAGGTAAAGCATCATCAACTCGCAATAGGTTTCCCAATTCGATTTAATGAAACCGCTCTCGGGGTTCCAGCCATGCGAGAGAAATCTTCCGCCGGCCATCATCCAGGGCCAATCGATCCGCCGGTAGATTTGTTCGGACCAGATGCTGATTTCCCAGTCGGCGAAATGTTGCCGGCAGGTCAGCACGCCGCAAAGCAGAATGGCGGTGTCGATGGATGAAACCTCGGATTGCCAAAACCGTTCGCCATTGTGCGCGTTGACGAAGTGATAAAAAAACCCGTGCTCGTGCGACAGGCGAGCGGCCAGAAATTGGAGCGTCGCGCGCGCTCTTGCCCGGAGTTGGGCGCGGGGTTTCCAGCGCCGCTGGTCGGCAATGCACAGCGCCGTCAGCCCGAAACCGGTCGCGGCGATGCTGGCCGCTTCGCGCGCGTCCGGGCCGTCCGCGCCGCTCCGGTCCTTGACGAGTCCGGTCTGGGCATCGGCGCATTCCCAAAAATACCGAAAGCTTGCTTGCTCCACCTCATCGAGAAGTCGCTCATCGGCCGGGGAAAGATTCGTGGCGCCGCCGGCTCGCGCATCGCTGCCCGGCCAGCCAGCCTTCACCGCGGAGGATGCGCCCGGTTCAACGAGGAACAAAGCAAGGCCGGCGCCCGCGACCGTAAAGAGGAGGCGGCGCGAGGTCATTGCTCCGGCAGGAACGCGCATCGATTAGTTAGGAGCTGATTCCTCACCGCGCCTTTGCGGCGAAGCTGCGGCTCACTCGGCCGAAACCAAAATGCAATCGCCGCCAGCGCGATCAACTCCCGTTTACGCCAGCAGTTTCGTCACCAGTTCGCCGTGCACGTCGGTGAGACGGAAATCGCGGCCCTGGAAACGATAAGTGAGTTTGGTGTGGTCGAAGCCCAGCAGGTGCAGAATCGTCGCGTGCAGGTCGTGCACGTGCACCGTGTCCTGGGCCGTGTTGAAGCCGAATTCGTCGGTTTCACCCAGCGCCAGACCGGGTTTGACGCCGCCGCCGGCCAGCCACATCGTGAAGGCGTTCGGGTGATGATCGCGGCCGTCGTCGCCGCCCTGCACCATCGGCGTGCGGCCGAATTCGCCGCCCCAAATCACGAGCGTGTCCTGGAGCAGGCCGCGTTGTTTGAGGTCTTTGATGAGCGCGGCGCACGGTTTGTCGGTGTGCTGGCAGTTCTTCTTGAGGTCCGCCACGAGGTTCCCATGCTGGTCCCACGCTTCATGGAACAGTTGGACGAAGCGCACGCCCCGTTCAATGAGCCGGCGGGCGAGCAGACAATTATTGGCGAAAGATGATTTCCCAGGCTCCGCGCCATACATTTCGAGTGTCTCCTTCGACTCTTGGGAAATGTCCATCAACTCGGGCGCGCTGGTCTGCATCCGGCAGGCCATTTCGAAGGAGTTGATGCGGGTGGCGATCTCGGGATCGCCGACGACCCCCAGCCGTTTCTCGTTGAGCCGCCGGATCGTGTCGAGCGAATCGCGTTGCATCGCGGCGTCCACCCCTTTCGGATTCGACAAGTAGAGGATCGGGTCGCCCTGGCTGCGAAAGAGCACGCCTTGGTAGAGCGAGGGCAGGAAGCCGCAACCCCAGTTCGACGCGCCGCCGCTGGTCCCCTTGCTGCCGGAACTGAACACCACGTAAGCGGGCAGATCGCGCGATTCGCTCCCCAGGCCATAAGTGGTCCACGCGCCCATGCTCGGCCGGCCGAACTGCTGCGACCCGGTGTTCATGAAAATCTGGCCGGGCGCGTGGTTGAAGGCGTCGGTCTTCATCGACTTCACGATGGCGATGTCATCCACGACGGTGGCCAGCTCCGGAAGGAGTTCGGAAAGTTCCGCGCCGCATTTTCCATACTTGGCGAATTTGAACTTTGGCCCGAGCAATTTGGAGGAAGGGTTGATGAACGCCGCGCGGTAGCCCTTGAGCAACTCGGGCGGCGGCAGCGTGCCGCCGAACTTCGCCAACTGCGGTTTGTAATCGAACAGATCGAGGTGACTCGGCGCGCCGGCCATAAAGAGGTAAATCACGCGCTTGGCCTTGGCCGCAAAGTGCGGCTGCCTGGGCGCGAGCGGGTTGGTCAAGGCCGGTTTGACTGGCGTCGCGGCGCCGAGCGTCTCGCGCAGCAGCGAGCCGAGCGCGATGGCGCCCAGCCCCACGCCGCATTCCTTAAAGAACCAGCGGCGTGTGATGAAGCGGCGGTATTCGTCGAAGAATTGTTCGGAGTGGTTCATGACTATTCCTTGGTAATGGCCTCGTCCAGGTTCAGCAGCACGCGTGAAACAACCGTGTAGGCGGCAAGCTGCGTCGGTGTCGCGCCTTCGGGCAGCTTCGCCGGTGCCTCGTTCTTGCCAGTCGCGGTCTCAAGCGGGCTTACCCAGCCCTCGGCCAGGCGCGCCCGCTGACGATTGAGAAGTCCCAACAAATCTTTCTTTTCGTCATCGCTCGGCGCACGGCTCACCGCGCAGCGGAAGGCGTAGCTGATGCGCTCGGCGTCGGTCTGGCCTCCTTCGACGAGCGCCCTGCGCGCGAGCGCCTGCGCGCATTCCATGAAGACCGGTTCGTTCAATGTCGTGAGCGCCTGGAGCGGCGTGTTCGAGCGCAGCCGGCGGACGCAGGAGAAGTCGCCGTTCGGCGCATCGAAGACTTGCAGCGCGGGGTAAGGGGTCGAGCGGCGGCGGAAGGTGTAGAGCGCGCGACGGTAGCGGTCGGGGCCGGTGGCCTCGTCCCAGACGAACGGCGCGTAGCTTGCCGGCGGCAGGAACAGGAACGCGGGCGCGGGCGAAAAGACGCTTGGCCCGCCGACTTTGTCCGTCAGCAGGCCGCTGGCGGCGAGCGCGATGTCCCGCACAATCTCCCCTTCGACACGGAGGCGCGGGCCGCGAGCCAAAAGCCGATTGTAGGGGTCTCGCTCATAAAGCTCCGGTGTGATTCGCGAAGATTGACGGTAAGCAGCCGAAGTGACGATGAGGCGGTGGATATGTTTAAGGCTCCAGGGCTGGGCCGCAACGCCGCGGGCAGGCGGCGAATCGCCTGCCTCACTGGGCGCCGTCGGCTCCATCAATTCGCAAGCGAGCCAGTCGAGCAGTCCGAGGTGCGACGGTAAATCGCTTTGCATCCCAAAATCCTCCGGAGTGCTCACCAGCCCGATCCCGAAGTAAGCCTGCCACAGGCGGTTGACGATGACTCGCGCCGTCGTCGGCGATCGCCGGTCAACGAGCCACTTCGCGAAGGTCAGGCGCGTCGGCGGCGCATTATCCGGGAGCGAATGCAGGAACGATGGCACGCCGGCAGTCACGGGCTGCGTCGGCTTGAGCCAGTCGCCGCGCTTGAGGACGCGCGTGTCGCGGGGATCGTCGCGGGCCATGAGGGTGAGGGCGGTCGAACCGTTGGGCCATTCCTTCCAGAGCGCTTCGATGTTGTCGTTGGCGGCCTTGAACTCAGGCTGAAGCGTCCGCCAATAGCCGAACACGGCGGCGACCTGGCCGGGGGAACGCTTCTCGCGCGGGATGGCCAGGATGTCGCGCACACGCCTGGGCAACGGGTCCGCCGCGGCGTTGGTGGCGCTGCTCACCGAAAGGCGGAAGCGGCCGAGATTGTTGTTCATGTGCTCGTCGCTGTTCCAGCCGCCGTGATTGTTCTTGAGATGGAACTTCAGGACTGTGCCGTCGGGGAAAGCGACGTTGGTGGTGGCGACGAAGACCGCCTTGCGATCCTGATTGCGGCGGCCCGGGCCGGCATCGATTCCCCAGGCGGTGTCCTCCTTGCCATCGATGGCGAATTCGACCGGACCGGTGACGCGCCGCCGGTCCGACTTGTCGTAGAAGTTCGGCTCGAGCACCCGTTCCTCGTTGGCGTAGTCAGCGGTGGCTTTGGCGAACTTGACCGAAAGCTTGTTGGTTGGATTGTCCGCGTCGATTGCGTCCACGTTAAACTCGGTCAGCGCGCACGTTCCCATGAACGAGCGGCCCGGCCCGTTGGCGGGCAGGTTGGGATCGGTGAGCAATTCGAGACGAAAAGCGTTGATGGCGGGCAGGTGGTTCGTGGTGATGAAGCTAAAAGTGAATTTCGTCGGCGCGTATCCCAGGCCGATGACCGACCCATCCTTTTGGGTATAGAACCGGGTGTCGCCCTCGCTAATCTGGGTGATCGGCACGACTTCCCATTCGGGTTGATCATTCTTCAGCGATTCCTCCCACTGGGCCATCCGCGTCTCCCCTTCGGGCGTTCGATGCCGCAGATCGGCTTCGATTTGGCGCATTTGGCGAGTGAGTTCGGCCACCTTCATCTGGTCGTCCGGCGCATAGACGATGCGCTGCGACTCGTGGTCGTTGTTGATGAACGCAAACATCCGGTAGTACTCCTCCTGCGTGAGCGGATCGAACTTGTGGTTGTGACACTGGGCGCATTGGATGGTGAGGCCCAATACGCTCTTGCCGATGGCGTCCATGCGGTCGAACATCGCGTCCATGCGGAACTGCTCCGGATCGACTCCGCCTTCCTCGTTGACCATCGAGTTGCGGAGAAAGCCGGTGGCGACAATTTGTTCCTGCGTCGCGTTGGGCAACTGATCGCCTGCCAACTGCTCGACGATGAACTGATCGTACGGCAGGTCGCGGTTCAGCGCGTTGATCACGTAATCGCGGTAGAACCAAACCTCGCGGCGCTTGTCCTTTTCGAAACCGTCCGAGTCCGCGTAACGCGCGGCATCAAGCCAGTGCCGGCCCCAGCGCTCGCCGTAGTGCGGCGAACCGAGCAGGCGCTCGACCTCCTTCTCGTATGCATCCTTCGACTTGTCGGCGAGGAAGGCGTCCACTTCGGCGATGGTCGGCGGCAGGCCGATCAAGTCCAGGCTCAGGCGGCGAAGCAAGGTGATTTTGTCCGCGGCTGGCGCGGGCTTGAGCTTCTCCTTTTCGAGCCGGGCGAGGATAAAGTTATCCACCGGGTTGCGCGCCCAATTTTTGCTCCTCACGATCGGCGGCTCCGGCTTCACCGGCGCTTTGAAGGCCCAGTGCTCCTTCGGGTTTTTGCCTTGAGCCGGTTTGGCTGCCGGCTCAGCGTCCCAGGCAAGGACCGTCGTTCCCTCGGCTGGCGGTGGCGGCTTGCTCGAATCCACGTTCGCGGCGGCCGCGGCAACCGCATTGGAGCGGAGCGCGGCAAGCAGAATCATGGCGGCGACCGCAACGCGAGCTGAAGCGCCACGAACCAGGATTTTCAAATGGGCTTGCACAGGTTGTGGCGGATGCTACTCGGCGCCGGGCATAATTACGCGAGGATTCCTTTGACCACCTCGCCGTGGACGTCGGTCAGCCGGAAATTGCGGCCCTGGAAACGATACGTCAGCTTGGTGTGATCCAGGCCCAGGCAGTGCAGGATCGTCGCCTGCAAATCGTGCACGTGCACCTGGTCTTTGGCGACGTGATAACCCAGCTCATCGGTTTCGCCATACGTGAGGCCGGGCTTGATGCCGCCGCCGGCCATCCAGATGGAAAAACAATGCGGATGATGGTCGCGGCCCAGCAGCTTGCTGCCGTTGCGCTCCTCATTCATCGGCGTGCGTCCGAACTCGCCGCCCCAGATCACCAGCGTGTCCTCCAGCATGCCGCGCTGTTTTAAGTCCCGCAGCAAAGCCGCAGTGGGCTTATCGGTTTCCTTGCATCGCTGGGGCAGCGACGTAACGAGATCGTCGCTCGCGTTCGTGCCATGACTGTCCCAACCCCAGTGGAACAGTTGCACGAAGCGGGTGCCCCGTTCGAGCAGACGGCGGGCGAGCAGGCAATTATTCCCGAAGGAGACCTTGCCCGGCTCGATGCCGTACATTTCGTGTATTTCCTTCGGCTCTTTCGATATGTCCATCAACTCCGGCACACTGGCCTGCATGCGGTAGGCCAGTTCGTATTGGGCGATGCGGGTAAGCGTTTCGGGATCGCCCACTTGTTTGAGCTGCATCTCGTTCAGATCCTTGAGCGCGTCAAGCGAGCGGCGGCGGGTCTCCGCGCTCATGCCCGGCGGATTGGAAACGAAGAGCACCGGATCTCCCTGCGAACGGCACTGCACGCCCTGATAGACGGTGGGCAGGAACGCGCTGCCCCATAACGAAGCGCCGCCGTCCGGCGACTTGCCGCCCGATACCAGCACGACGAAGCCGGGCAGGTTCTGCGTCTCGCTGCCCAAACCATAGCTGAGCCACGCGCCCATGCCGGGGCGTCCCTGTCGCGGCGCGCCGGTGTGCAGGAAGAGCTGCGCCGGGGCGTGATTGAACTGCTCCGTGCGCATCGACTTCACGATGCAGATATCGTCCACCAGTTCGCCCAGGTGCGGCAGCAGGTCGGATAATTCAGCGCCCGCCTGGCCGTGCTTCGAGAAGCTGTGCGGGGTCCCGAGCATCTTGGGCACGCCCTTGATGAAGGCGAAACGCTCCTTCTTGAACAGCGATTCCGGACAGGGCTGGCCGTTGAGTTCCTTGAGCTTCGGCTTGTAATCGAACAGATCGAGCTGCGAAGGCGCGCCGGCCATGTGCAGATAAATCGCCCGTTTGGCCCGCGGCGCGAAGTGCGGCGATTTTGGCGCCAGCGGATTGACCCGGGCGGCCACCGAGCGGGCCGCGAGAAGGTTTTCATTGAGCAATGAGGCGAGGGCGATTCCCCCGATCCCAGTCGCGCACTTGCCGAAGAAATGGCGGCGCGTCACCGCTTGCAGGCTGCGTTGGTTAAACTCGTGAAAGAAGGAATTCATGGTCATCTAAGAATTGACATCTCTTCGCTGCCGGATTGGGCTGTCGCGCCTGCCTATCCTTTGGTGATGGTTTCATCCAGATTCAATAAAACGTTCGCTACAACCGTCCACGCGGCAAGCTCGGAAATGTCCATTCCTGCCGGCGCTTTGCCCAGTTCGCTATTCGCCATTTTCTCCGCCGCCGCGGCGTTCTGTTGGAAATTGGCCAGTTCGCTTTTGTACAGCGCCACGAGCCGTTCGGTTTCCTTGGGCTGCGGCGCACGCGCGAGGCAAAGGCGGAAAGCGCGCGAGGCGCGCTGCTTCAAATCAGTGGCCGGCGCGCCGGCGACGCGGCGGGCCAGGGCCTGTGCGGCTTCCACGAAGGCCGGATCGTTCAGGGTCGTCAGCGCCTGCAAGGGCGTGTTGCTGCGCGAGCGTTTGAGCACGCAGAACTCCCGGCTCGGGGCGTCGAATGTCGTCATCGATGGGTACGGGTTCGTTCGCCGCCAGAAGGTGTAGATGCCGCGGCGGTACTTGTCCGCGCCTTTGCTGGTCGTCCAGTTGTCGCCGCTATAGACGACTTGCCACAAGCCTTCCGGCTGCGGTGGCATCACGCTGGGGCCGCCCTGCTTGCGGCCCAGCAAACCGGCGATCGCGAGCGCCTGGTCGCGAATCATCTCCGCTTCGAGCCGCACCCGCGGGCCGCGCGCGAGCAAACGATTGTACGGATCGCGCTGGTAAGCCTCCGGGGTCACGCGCGAGGACTGCCGGTAGGTGGCCGACATCACAATGAACTTTTGCATCGCCTTCATACTCCAGCCCCGGCGGATGAACTCCGTCGCCAGCCAGTCGAGCAATTCCGGGTGCGTCGGCGGATCGCCCTGGCTGCCAAAATCCTCGCTGGTCTCGACGATGCCGCGCCCGAAGAATTGTTCCCAATACCGGTTCATGGTCACGCGGGCCGTCAACGGATTGCCGGCATCGACCAGCCAGCGGGCCAGCGCCAGGCGGTTGGCCGGCTGATTTTCGGGCAGCGGCGGCAACACGGACGGCACGCCGGGGCTGACCTTGTCGCCCTTGCTCAGAAAGCTGCCGCGCAGGAGCAGGTGCGTCTCGCGGCCTTTCTCCAGTTCCACCATCACAGAGGTGATCGGGATCGACTGGTCCAGGTTCGACTCCGCTCGGCGCAAGCCAGCCAATTCTTCGCGCAAGGTTTTCAACTCGGGCGCGATCGAATGATAGTATTGGGTCAGCTCGGCATGCTGTTTGTCGTCCCGCTCGGCGGGCGCGGTGGCGAGGATTTTCCGGATGGCGTCCGGCGCCGCGACTCCGAGGCCGGGTTGATCGTCGCTGGTCACTGACAAACGGAACCGGCCCACGTTGGCTTCCGGCCATTTTGAGTCGTGCCGCAGCGTGAACATCAGGGTGGCCCCTTCGGGGAACTCGATCGGTTTTTCGGCCGTGAACCAGGCGGTGCGGTGGACGCGCAGCTTTTCCTCGGCGGCGTTGACCGACCACCCCTCCCCGGGCTGGTCGCTGATGAGGTTGCTCACGCTGTGGCCCGCTTGCGAATAGTCCGCCCCGGCGCTCTTGAGCCTGACCGGCTGGGCGGATTGCGTCTCGTCGGCCGGGGCCGCCGCCACTTCAAACCGGGTCAGCACGAAGTTGCCGTCCGGCTGGCGGCCCAATGATTTCTTGGGGAGACTGTCGTGGGTACGCACTTCCAATTTAAAGCCGGTGATCCTTTTAAGATCGGTGCGCGCGAGCACGGTGTACACGTCATTCGACGGATTCCTGCCTCCGGCCAATAACGATTTGCTCTGCGTCTTGGTGAACGTCGCGCCGCCTTTGGAAGAATATTCGACCGGGTCGAGCACCTGCCAATTGGCCAGCTCGGCAGCCGCCTGGTTCTCCCACTCCGCCTGGGCCGCGGCCAGCTCCGGCGTTTGCCGGTTGTACTTATCATCCAGCGGCTTGATCTTGTCCCGGAGAGTTTGAAGTTCCGCCGCCTGTTTCGGTTTCGGCACCTTCATGGTCGGCGCTTCGTCATCCTTGTCGGCGTCGGCGGTGTTATTGAGCAGGGCGTAGAACTGGTAATACTCCTTGGTCGTGAACGGATCGTATTTGTGGTTGTGGCATTGGCAGCAGCCGAAGGTCGTGCCCATCCAGACCGACATGGTGGTGTTGATGCGATCGACGATCGCCTCGTGGCGGAACTCTTCGTCGTCGGTGCCGCCTTCGGTGTTGGTCATGGTGTTGCGATGGAAACCGGTGGCGACCTTTTGTTCCAGCGTGGCGTTGGGGAGCAGGTCGCCGGCGAGCTGCTCGATGGTGAATCGATCGAACGGCAAGTCGCGGTTGAGCGCATGGACCACCCAATCGCGATACGGCCACATGCTGCGGCGATTGTCCTTTTCGTATCCTTGCGTGTCGGCATAGCGGGCCAGGTCCAGCCAGGGCCGCGCCCAGCGCACGCCATATTCGGGCGAAGTCAGGAGACGATCCACGAATTTTTCATAAGCATCGGGACTTTTGTCAGCGAGGAACGCATCAACTTCTTCCACACTGGGAGGCAACCCAATCAGATCGAGGCAGACCCGGCGGGCCAAAATGGCCGGGTCGGCTTCGGGCGAGGGTTGCAACTTTTCGCGTTCCAGGCGCGCGAGAACAAAGTAATCGATCGCGTTGCGCGGCCAGCCGCGGTTCCCCACTTTGGGCAGCGCCGGCCGCGCCGGTTTCACGTAAGCCCAATGCTGCTTCTCGCTTCCGGCTTCGGCCGGCCAATGCGCCCCTTGATCGATCCAGTTCTTGAGCAACGCGACTTGCGGCTCGGTCAACCGCTCGCCTTTCGGCGGCATCATTTCATCCGGGTCGGCGCTGGTGATTTTCTGGATCAGGATGCTCTCGGCGCTGCGGCCGGCGACGATGGCGGGCTTGCCCGAATCGCCGCCCCGGAGGACGCTTTTCTGTCGGTCCAGCCGCAAACCGCTTTTCTGCTTTTTATCGCCATGACACTCGTAACAGCGGGCCTCGAACAGGGGACGAATGTCGCGTTGGAAATCAGTCCGGCCTCTGGCGGGCGGCGGAGCCTTTTCCGTTTCAATCGTCGCGCCTGGCGCCAGCGGCAAAACCAGGCCGCCGAGCAGGCCTCCGATCGTCGTTATTCGCAGTAACCAATTCATCGGACCATTATCACAGCATGAGGTAACCGGCATGGGAAAACCAGTACGTACTTCGAGAACTTGAGACGGGCCACGAGGGCGTTTGCATCAAAAAATCCCCGCCGTTTTCGCCTCCCTCGCCAGGGCCGCAAAGCCGGTGCTCAAAAATTGCCAGCGCGAGGACAACTCCAGTTCCCTGCGCTGGTGCCCCCACTCGCCAGCGCATTTGGAACGCGGCGCGATCGGCGGGAAAATCGCGGCCGCCGGCCTGAACACCGGGGCCGAAAGTGAAACTCCTTGAGGCGCGCCGCTTTTCGGCGGTTGACCCGCGTGCCGACAGCGGCTTACACGTCAAAGTCGAAGACGACGACCCTTTCTACGTGGGGAAGGACGGTGGCCTTGAAGCGTTCGTGCGCGGGGTGGGGCAAGTAAGCGTCGCGAGCCGTCCCATTTCCAAAGGTCATGATAAATCCGTGGGTAAAGCCGTCGTTCATTCCCTCGGGGCTGTTGTTCAGGCCGCCGACGTAGTCCTCAATGCCGTCAACGGACTCCGACAACTCCAGGAGGTCGGCCATAATCTGGTCGATTTGCTCCTGGGTAGTCCCTTCTTTGAATTTCAGGAGGGCGATGTGTTTAACTTTGGACATAGCGTGGTTCCGTTTTTGGCACCGAATTTTGAGGCTCTGCGAGGAGCCTCGGCGGCGGTTTGGTTATTTGGCGGCGAGCGCGCCTTCGATCGCCGCGACGACTTCGGGAGAGTCGGGCGTCACCTTGGGTTCGAATCGTTTGAGAATCTTTCCGTCCCGGCTAACGAGGAATTTTCCGAAGTTCCATTTCACGTCGCCGGGGAACGGAGAATCCTTCCCGGAGAGCGCGGCGTAAAGCGGATGCTGTTGCGGACCTTTGACGTGCAGTTTATCGAAGAGGGGAAAGCTGACATTATACTTGGAGGAACAGAATTGTTTGATCTCGTCGTTGGTTCCGGGTTCCTGCGCGCCGAAATCGTTGCAGGGAAAGCCGAGGACGCTGAAACGTTTGTCTTTGTATTTCTGGTGCACCGCTTCCAGCGCCTTGTACTGCGGGGTAAAGCCGCATTGCGACGCAACGTTGACGACCAGCAGCACCTGGCCGTCGTAGGCCTTGAGCGTGGTCTCCTTGCCGTTGATGTCTTTGAGGGGGATGTCTGGCAGCTTGGGCACGGTCTGGGCCAACAGCGAAGCGGCGCACAAAAGCGAAGCCAGCGGCAATCTTGTTTTCATGGCCGGAGTATCCGCAGAGGCGCCGGGAAATGTCAAATTGCGTTTTTAAGATCAGCGGCGCGGAAGGTCCCGAGGTTCCAACGCCCGTGAGCGGGGTGGGTGCGCTCTGGTCGCGGATCGTCAGGCCGGCCCTTGGCTTCTGATGAATTGACTCATGCAGCCGGGGCCATTCGCCACGCGTTGATCACGCACTTTGCCGCACGTGCACCCAAGTGTGGACGTGGGGTTCGCCGCGGAAATACCAAAGCATCGCCGGCCCTTCGATCTGCCATACATCCCAGACCCCGTCATTCCCGATGTCGTGGTTTTTGTAGAAGGCCATGTGCAAGTTATCGAATCCGTTTGCCTCGACTTGCTTCAGCACGCGCTCGGCATAGGCCGGGCTATGCAGTCCGTTGAAGATTTCGCGGATCATCGCCTGCTGGTCGGGAGTGAAAAATTCGGAAAGCTTTTTGTCGATGATGTGCCAGTTATTGTCCACTTTGAGCCGCAGCGGATGATCGAAGGGGAAGGCGACCACCTTTCTCTGCGCCTCGCTGAGGCTTTTGTAGAGCGTCGCCACGAGCGTTTCTGACGTCGGGGCTTTTGTCCCCGCGTCCGCCGCTCGGGCGGTGTGGAGGATCGGCAACGGGGCCGCGGCCGCCGCAGCCACGCCGCTGAGGGTGGTTTTCAGGAAAGTCCGGCGCGTGATCGGGCCGCCGCAGTTGCAAAGATCAGGAAAGACGTTCGTTGACATGCTTTATGCCTAGCACAATGGCCGCGGGTTGACCAGCCTTTTGGCATGGGCGCAGGCCCCGCCCCCTGGAAGGGGCGCCTTCCCGGCCGGCGGGGCCTGCGCCCGTCCCAAAATGCAAAGCATTTTGTTGCTATTGGCTGTCAAGTATGGTGTATTAGGTCGTTGACGTTCGCCGGACGAACGCACTTGGGTCCGGCGAGGCCGACAATTAACCGAACCGAATTATGTCAACGATCACCGCCGAGAGCGGCATCATCCAAAAAACGCTGGAACTCTGCCAAACCATCCTCGAGCAGCCGGAGTTTCAAGTCACCCGGCGCCAGCTTGACAGCTTCATGGCCGATGAGCAGGCCCAGGCGCAGTACCAGCTCGTGATGCAAAAGGGCGACCTACTCCAGCACAAGCAGCAGATGGGCCTGCCCCTGATCAATGAGGAAATCCTCGAATTCGAAAAGCAGCGGGACGCACTGGTGAATAATCCGGTGGCGCAGGGATTCATCGCCGCCCAACAGCACATGCATGGGGTGCAGGAATCGGTCGGGCAATATCTGGCCAAGACCTTTGAACTCGGGCGCCTCCCAAACGCGGAAGATTTCAGCTCCGGTTCCTGCGGCTCAGGCTGCGGTTGCCACCATTAACCCCCCCCTCGATTTGGATGGCCGCAGCGCCAATGCTCCGGGCCATCCCGCAACCGATAACACACCCTCGCCGGCCATGATCGCCCGCGCCTAATCGGGCGGCAGGTTGGCCTCCGGCAGCACTCGGTAGAAGCGGTGAGCGAAACTGGTCGCGTCCGGATCGACAAAATGGATCGCGGCATCCGTCACGATGTTGGTGCAAACAGGAACCCAATCGACCAGATTGCTGGTCACCTCGATGCGGAAGCAGAACCCGTTCGTGCCGGGTTGACACAGATGGAACAGGCCGTCCGACAGCATTTGGCATGGCGGCCGAGTCTGGTCGGTGTCCAATATGAACGCCGCGGCCTTGCTCGGGAAACCGATCAGGTAGGGGGGCGGGACCACCGGCGGCTCCGGCTCGCGCAGTTTCAGCACGACCGTTTCGATCAGTTCGTTGTCCGCGTCGTCCAGCGGTACCACCACGATCCGGGCCGAGTGACGGCCCGCCGGGATCGTGACCGAGCCGGGCAATGCCACGTAATCCACCCCGTTGGAAGCGGTCCCGCCGATGTCGTAAAAGACCGTCAGGTCTGTGTTGGTGCCGTCGCTGCGCCGCACGACAAAGGTCGCCGTGTTGGTGCCCCAGAAGTTGGTTCCTTCCGAGGCAAACGGATCGCGCGCGACGATGTTGACGACCGGCGGGAGGTTGGTGCCGCCATCGAAGCTGTCCGCAATCGTCACCACCGCGTTGCTCGGATAGCCGAGGAGGTAGGGCGGCGGCCAGATAATCGGCAGCGGGAGCGTCGGATCATTCCACGTCGTGACGCCGGCCAATGGCAGAATCGCGGGCCGCAATTGGAGCACGACCGTCTCGTCGCCCTCTTCAATAAAATCTTCGATGGGCGTCACCACGATGTTCGCCGAAGAGGCGCCGGCCGGAATCACCACGTAGTTGGAAAGCGTTTGGTAATCCCGTCCATTGATCGCCGAGCCGCTGGTGAAGTAAAAGACCACCAGTGAATTGCTCGTGCCGCCGGTCCGACTCACGGTGAACGTGCCGGGGTCGGGGCCGGTTTCGGTGGCGTTGGGGTCCGTGGCCACGATGGTGACGATCGCCGGGGGCAGGTTGGTGTCGGGATTGTCCTCATGGATGTACGCGACCGCCTGGTTGGATGGACCAACCACATAACAATTCGTGATATTTACAGGTGGCGGCACGAAACCTGGTGGCCAAATTGTCGTGCAAATCGACGGCTGGAGCGTGAGCTCGACGGTCTTGGTCAGTACGGGCGGGACATCATCCGGATCATCAATCGGAACCACTTCGATAGTCGCCGAACTCGCTCCATCGGGAATAGTTACCGCGCCCGGCAGGAAAAAATAATCGACGCCGTTCGAAGCCGTGCCGCCAACATCATAAAAGACCACGAGCGGAGTGCCCGTGCTGCCCGTGCGCCAGACCGTGAAAACCGCCGGATCAAAGCGATCAGCGACCAGACAGGGCGGAAAAGTCAGTTCACAAGGCAGCAACGCAAATTCCGTGGCATCGGGATCAGTGGCCACAATGTTGACGACCGGAAGCTCCGGCGCCGGTTTGACGGTGATTTTGACCGGGTCCGACGTGGCCGTCGCGCCGCCGTCATCCGTGGCCAGAGCCGTCAGCACATAGTCGCCGGCGGAGACATTGTTCCAGACGATATGGAAAGGATTGATCGGTGAAACCACCAACGGGTTGTTTGTGACGACGCCGAGGCTGTTCGTACCCTCGAAGAATTCCACGGTGGTGACAAAGCCGTCCAGGTCGTGCGCTTCGGCAAAAATCGGGATGTTCGCCGGCGCCAGGAACATGGTGCCGTTGGTTGGGTAGCCGATGCGCACCACCGGGGGAAGGTTGGTCCCTGGCGGCAGATCGTTGTCCGCAATCGTCACCACCGCGTTGCTCGGATAGCCGACGCGATACACGCCGATGAGGCTCAGGAGCGGCGAGGGGAACAGACGCAAGACCACCGTTTCGTTGCCTTCCACCAGATTGTCGTCAATCGGCGTGATCGTGATCGAGGACGACCAGGCGCCGGCCGGAATCAAAACCGTGTTGGAGATCATTTGATAATCGAGCCCGTTAATGGCCGTGCCGCCGATGGCGTAAAACACGAGCAAGGGGCTGTTCGTCCCCGCCGAACGCCGCACCTCGAAAGTTCCCGAATCCGGCCCCGTCTCCGAAGCGAAGGGGTCGGTGGCTTCAATCGTGACCACCGGCGCGTTGGTCGTGATCGGTATCACTCCGCCGGTCTGGGCGCGGGCTGAACCCGTCAGCAGGGCGGCGGCAACGGGGAAGGCGAACCTAAGAGTGAAGGGGCGAGTTTTCATAGCTTGACCTTTCATTGACATTAAAACTTTTCCGCAAAACCAGTGTCGAACAAAGGACACCTCAAGCAGTCTTCGCGATTAGTACATCAAGCTTCTACCATAAGATGATTCTCGATTCAACCTTTTTTTGCTGCTTCACCTGGCCAGTGCATTCGCCCCGCCGCCGGGAGCGTGCAATCAAAGTCACGGCAACAGCCTGACGCGATAGAATCGCTGCGGCTGACTGGTCCCGTTGACATCGCTCACCTGCAAAATGCCGCCGGTCCCCGCCAGGTTGTCGGCCACCGCCGCCCAGACTCCGCCCGCCAGATCGGCGGTGCGCTCGACCCGATAATGATGGGCCGCGACCGTCGTAAAGCTGATGCTCACGTCGGCGCCGAGGATTCGCACGGATGTGATCTTGAAGACGTCGGCCGGGTCGAGCGGGTTGGTGCCGGCGAGGTATTCCTGCAAATTCGTGGCGCCGTCCCCGTCGGGATCGTCGTTCGGCCCGCCATTCGGAGCGTTGAGCGAACCGAAATAACGAATTTCCCATTCATCGGGCAGCCCGTTCCCGTTCGTGTCCGGATTCACCAGCACCGAAAAGAGACCGCTCAGGGCGTTGTGCCCATTCCCATCATCGGCGCCGAGGAACAGGTTCGTGGCCGGTTGGTGGACCGCCAGATTCCCCTGCCAAACGCCATTCACGAAGTTGCCGGAGTTCGTGGGCGTGATCGGCACCGGAAAACCGAAGGCCAGCCGGAGGTTGGGAATTATCGAGTTGGCGGCCGGCACGGGCGCCGTCGCGCCCGACCAGTTTAACGGGTCGCCAAACTCGCCGTCGTTCTGCGCCGCGAGGGCGCGCGCCACCCCCGTAGCCGTGGAACGACAACTGCCATCGGTCGTGAAATAGAAATTGTTGAAGCTTAGATCGACCATCAAATTGTTTGTGCCGTTGTAGTCGAAGGGGGTCGCGAACAGGAAACTCGCCGGCCCGTTCGACACCACCGACTGGTTCGCTTGATACACGGTGGTCCAATCGCTCGTTTCCCAGGCGGGCGCGGTGTATCGGTTCAAGGGCGTGTGCTTGAGCCGGATGGTGAAGTTGTTCATCGTCTGTCCGGGGATCAGCAGAACGTCCAAGCCGAGGGCGACAATCCGCCCGGACCCGCCGATTTCGTTGGTCAGATAGATGACCTGCGTTCGGGCGTCGTGGTAACCGGTCGCCAGCGGGAATGGCCACGCCGAACCGCCAGTCCCGATCGGGACGTCGGGGCGGCCGGTGCGGCCAGTCAACGCCACCGGGCCGGTGAAATTCGTCGCCGGTCCGTCCGCAAAATCTCTTGCGCTGATGCTCACCGGGAAGGGCTGGTCCACGTACTGCATGGGTGGGACAGTGCTCCACTCCAGGTGATCGAACACGCCGGCCAATCCATCATCGTTCAAGATCGTGCCCTGCGCCTGACCGCGGGCGATGGTCGCATTGACGGGCCGGGAAAGGTTGACGAAAAACGTCTCGTCAGGCTCGATCATCAAGTCGCCATTCACCGTCACGTTGATGAAGCGATTGGTGAAGCCCGGCGGAAAAAACAGCAGCCCGCTTTGAGCGTGGTAATCGCTTCCGGCCATCGCCGTCCCGTTGCTGGTGGCGTAATTCACACTCACCAGCAGCTCGCTGGGCGCGGAAAGATGCACCCGGAATGCTGCCCGCGTCGTGCCGCTGTTGCCCTCGAGCACCGCCACGTCGTCGATCGTGATGCTCGGCGGCGGGTCATCGTCGAGGATCGTCCCCACGCCGGAGCCTTTGCCGATGCCGGCGTTGACCGAATTGGTCAATTTAACCGTGAAGGTTTCGTTCCCTTCATAAATCGTGTCCCCCACCACCGCGACCGCGAAGCTCTGGTTGGTTGCGCCGGGCGGGAAAACCAGCGTGCCGTTGGTGGACAGGTAGTCAACATCCGCCGTGGACGAACCGGCGGCGGTGAAAAAATCGACGCTGACAGGTTGCGTGCTGACGGTCGAGAGAAACACATTGAAGACTGCGTTCGTGGTGCCCGAGTCACCTTCTTTCACCGAGGCGTCGGTGATGGACAGAGTGGGAGGAAGGACCTTGGTCACGGCGGTCGCCAGATTGTTCCCCGCGAACGGATCCGGCTCGCGCCGGGTGACGCTCGCGCGGTTCGTAATCATTCCGGCCGCGTTCGGGATGCCAATGATGGTCACGACCGCCCGGCCGCCGCCCGCGACGCCGCCAAGCTCGCAGATCACCAGGTTGCTCGCCGTCACGCTGCTTCCCTGGGAAGCGGCGACCGAAACCAGATTCAAGCTCGCCGGCAGCATGTCTATCAATCGCACGTCATTCGCGCTGGTTGGGCCGGTGTTGGTGATCGTTAAGGTGTAGGTGAGCATCTCGTGCAGCCGGACCGGACTGGGTGAGTCCACGATTGTTACCCCGAGATCGTTCAGGGCTGTGACCGTGAACGGACTGCTCACGCCAGTGTGGCCCAGGCCGTCATTCGCGCGCAATGTGATCCCGGTTCCGGGGGCGTTGACTGCCAATGGGCCGGCCCAGACGCCGTTCATGAAATTACCGCTGTCGGCCGGCGAGATAGGCACCGCCTTTTCGGTCGCCAGCTTGAGGTTGGGAATGCGTTTGGTAGTGATCGGGGGCGGATTCTGCGCGCCGCTCCACGCGAGCGGATCACCGAAGGCGCTGTCGGTCCGAAAGTAGATCGCGCGCGGCCGGTCCGTCACCGAGAAACCGCACAGGCCATCGGAGCTGTAAGTCGAGTTGTTGAAACTCAGGTCCACCATCAGGTTGTCCGCGCCATCGAAATCAAAAGGCGCGGTGAACGGAAACACCACCCAGCCCGAATGGATCACGATTTCATCGTTTTGATAGACGGTAAGCCAGCCCCTGTCCTCCCACAACGGCGCGGCATAGCTGCTCAACGGCGTGTGTTTGAGGCGAATGGTCCAATTCGTCAGCGTTTGTCCCGGCGGCGCGGCAACCTGGAGGGCGAGCGAGGTGATGCGGGCGGGGCCGCCCACCTCGCCGGCGAGATAAATCGCCTGGAGCCGCTCGTCGTGGTAATGAGTGCCCATGGGGTACTCCCAGGAATCGGTGTTCGTCCCAATGAGAACGTCCGGCTGCGGAACCAATCCGCTCAAGGCCACCGTGCCATTGAAACTGCTGGCCGGGTTGTTCAACCCGTCCTGGGCCATCACGGTGGCGGCGAAGGGCACGTTGTAAAATTGCTGCCGGTCGATTGCGGCCCAGGCGAAGTGGTCGATCCGCCCGGCGTCATCGTCCAGGATCGTTCCGGTGCCCTGCGCGCCGGCCAGCGTGGCATTCGTCGGGTTGCTCAAGTTGACGAAGAACGTCTCGTCGTGCTCCGCGACGTTATCGCCGATGACGACCACCGCGAAGGTTTGGTTCGTGGCGCCCGGCGGGAAGCTCAGCGTTCCGGAAGTGGGCAGGTAATCGAGAATGCCGGTCGCCGTGCCGTCCTGCGTGGCGTAGTTGACCGTGACGGTTTGGCCGCTGACGGCGGACAAACTCACGTTGAAGACGGCGTTGGTGGTTGTGCCCGCGTCGCCCTCCATTACGCTCGCGCTGGTGATGGCGAGGGCCGGCGCCGGATCATCATTGAAGATCACACCCAGGCCCAAACTGCGGCCGATGGCGGCATTGGTCGGATTGAACAGGTTGACCTGGAACGCCTTGATGGGCTCATTCAGGGTGTTACCGATCACCGGCACGGTAATGGTCTGGTTCGTGACGCCAGGCGAAAAGGCCAGGGTGCCGGCGGTCGGCACGTAGTCGATCCCGCCAATGGCCGACCTATCGGCAGTAGCGTAGCTGCACGAAACCGTCAGGCCGCTGGGCGGGAAGAGACCCACTGTCAGCACCGCGCCGTGCGTGCCGCTGTCACCGTCGAACGTCCGCGTGTCGGCGATGGCGAGGCTGGGGACTTCCACTCTCGTAACGAGGGCGGCGGCGTTATTCGCGGTATAAGTCTCCGGTGCGTCGCTCGTGACGCTGACCGCGTTGAAGATTTTTCCCGCTTTGATGGGGGTGGCCACCATCTGCACCACCGCGGAGCTGCCACCGGCAAGGGCGCCAAGCTGGCAGACCAGCGTGGCATTGGTCAGCACGGCAGTCCCCTGGGAAGTAGTGGCTGAGACAAACATAAAGGCGGCTGAAAGGTTGTCCCGCGCGATCACGTTGTTCGCGATCGCCGGGCCGGAGTTGGCAACCGTGATGGTGTAAACGATGTTGTCACCGAGCCACAGGGGATCGGGTGAGGAAGCGATTCTGACGGACAGATCGTTCGCTCCGCTGACGTCGAACGGATTGCTTAGCCCGGAATGGCCTGCGCCGTCGTCCGCCCGCAAGCTAAACCCGCTGCCGATGTCGCGCACCACCAGTGCTCCCGTCCAGAGTCCGTTTTCGAAATAATCGGAGAAGCCCGGCTGCAAGCGGATGCCCGCGGGCCGGCCGGCCGGCGACCACTTCACGGCGTTGGCCAGGATCCGGTCCATCCCCGTTCGATTGGTGGCAAAGTCAGTGCCGATCATCACCACGTGACCCGCGCCAAGGTCGCGGCTGGCGACCACCGCGTTGCTTCCGCTGACCGTTTGCAGGACCGTGATGGCATTGGTGACGTTGTACAGCCCGAGATGGTAGGCGGTGAATGGCACCAACACACCTTCGGTCAACTGATGTTGAGACGGACTGGTGACATCGCTGACGAAGCTGAATCCGGCCTTGCCGAGAGACAGCAAACCGCTGCTGACAAGAAGCGAATGTTCGGTTCCACCGGACGAACAGGCGATCACGATTCCGCCGCTCCGCACAAAGTTACTGAGGACGTTTGCCCACGCCGCGCCGAGCGCCGCCATTTGTCCCGGCGGCGCGTTCAACTGCGGAAGGACCAGGAAAACATCCTGGCTGAGCAACTGACTTTGCAGCGAGATCGGATCCAAAGCCGTGGTTTTGGTTTCAAAGTAGTTCGTGAAGTTCGCGGAGATCGCGGCGAGGGCATGTCGATGATCCAACTCTTCGGCGAACGCCACAAAGCTCAGCACGTGCACCGGCTCGCCGCGGTCCAGCCGGGTCCCGGTTAAGGCAACCGGGCCTTCGAAATTCGTCACTGTGTTCTCCAAGTCGTCCCGGGCGGCGAGGGTGGCGGGGAACGGCGCGTCCACCCATTGCGTCGCGGCGATCGGACTCCAGGCGAAGTGATCGACCGGCCCGACTCCGCGCGTCGTAAACTGCCAGACCGGCCCCACCGTACTCGCCGCGTCGCGCCGCGTGACAATTTGCCAGTAGTAAGTCGTCGCCAACGCCAGCGGCGGCGTGGCCCAGGTCATATTCGTCGTCACGCCCAGCAGATCCGCGCTGGCGGGGAGCGCATTGGTGGTGAAGTAAACCTCCGCGGTCACCTCGCCGGGAAAGCCGAGCAGGATGCGGACATTGTCAAGGTAAACGTTTAAGAAGCCCAGGCTATCCTCCTCGACGAAGGCAATGCGGATGCTGAGACCGCGAAAGTCGGAAAGGTCAAAGGTCCGCTCCGTCCATTCGCTTAGCAGCGGATCGCCCGGCTCAGTCGAGAACGCCAATGCCACAAATTCATCGTTCGTGCTCCGGATCTCCACCCGAAAACCGTGGCGGTCGGAAAATTGTGGAGCATGGTTCCGAATGCGGTCCGTCCAATCCAGCACGATCGAATCGACGAACAGCGGAATGTCGATGTCCTGAAAGAGCGTGTGCTGGCCGGGACCGGTCTGCTGGGAAACCGCGCTAAAGCCTCCCGCGAACGGAAGCACCGGCCCTTCCGACCCCGGCGGATTCACCGAGCCATCATTGATGATGAAGTCCCCATCCCCCGAATTCTCCTTCTGCCAACCATCGAAGCCGCCGGTCTCGAAATCGCCGTTGTTCACCAATGAGGGCACTCCGAAGCTCCAGGACAAAACCGCCGCCAGCGAGTTGCTCACGGACAGATGCCGGGGCTGCGGCGCGTAGGGCAGCGGCGGCGTCGCGTTGTCGAGCAGACGCAGGGCCGCCGACGCGCCGGTAAAACCCGGCGAACTGGCCGAGATCGTGATGATTTGCGAGCCGTCCACCACCAGGCCCCCGCCCAGCTCGAGGTTGAAGGTCGCAGTGGTACGTCCCGCCGGAATCTTGACGCTGGCCGGCACGATGATTTTGTTGGTGTCATCCGAGACCAGGGACACCAGTTGATCGTGATCCAACGTTCCTGAAAGCTGAACGGCGCCCGCGTTGGGTAGCACGCCATTGTCTTCGCTGAGCAACGCGGGCAGGCTGAGCGCGAGGTCGGTCGTCTCGTTGTCGAAAATAGTAATGGCGGCCGATGCAGAGCTCCAATTAGGGACTGAGGCCGTGATCACCACCACCTCGGTCCCGTCGATCGCATTATTGTCCAGAATATTCAGTTGAAAGGAGGCGTTCGTAAGTCCGGCCAGTAAGAGGATCGGGGACGGCACCTGCACTTTCGCCGAGTCGCTGACGACAAGATTGATCGGCACATCCGTCGCGGGCGCCTGATCCGCGGTGACGACGCCCGGCGTGGAAAGCGTCCCATCCCCTTCCTGCGCGCTCCCCGGGAGGGTCAACGTCAAGATCGCTGTCTCGTTGTCGTCAATCCTGATCGTGGCTCTTCCGCTCGTGTAACCTGGGGCGGAGGCCGTGATCTTGGCCGCTCGGCTGCCATTCAAAAGCGAATCGTCAATGATGGTCAGGTCAAAAGTCGCTTCCGTGCCGCCGGCCGAGACCGTCACGGTCGCCGGAACGGTCACCGAGGACGTATCGCTGGACATCAGGTTCACGGTCAGGTTAGTCGTGACGGCCACCGGCAGACTCACCCGGCCTTGCCCGGCGAGCACGCCGTCGCCTTCCGTCGCCTTGGGCGGCACGTTGACGGCGAACAGGCGCGGCGCGAAGCCGGTGATCGAAACGTCATCAATCGCGATCCCGCTGTAGGGAATCGAGTGGTTGCCAAATTGATTGAAGCGGATTCTGAAGGTTGAATTGTACGAAAGGCCGAGCCGGGCAATGGCCGAATCCAGGTCCACGACAAATTCCGCGTAGGTGTCGTTGAGCAATCGCAGCCCCTGCACCTCGAACCAACGGACGCCGTCCTGACTGATCGCAACGCCATCGAAGTCGGCGCCATCCAGAAAGGGAGCGGGCGGCGGCCCATCCGGCGCGTCGTTGAATGACTTGGCCCAAAATTGCAGCGTCACATTCGTGTATCCCGCCAGGTCGATGCCCAAGGTGACTTCATTGCGGGCCGGATAGCCGTCCGCGGCGCTGTCCATCAGCAAGTGATACGAACCGCCGTGCGGTTCATTGTCGCTCCGAACCTCGGCGCGAAACGATCCCGTTCCGGTGACTTGCCAGTAAGGTTGCAGCGCGCCACTTTCAAAGTCTTCCGCGAACGGCATCGCCGCGAAATCCAGGACCTGCAGTTGAAGGTCGCGAGCTTGGACAAAACCGCTCGTGGCATTGGAAAAAGTCACGGTGCCGGAATAATTCCCCACGCTCAGGCCGTTGGCGTTCGTGTTCAGGCAGAGGGTGACGTTCGTGCCCGTGCCGGCGGCGAGGATTCCGCTCACCGGTGAGACGTCGATCCACAGCGGCGCGTCGCTGACTTGCCAAGCCAGGGCCGCCGCCGTGCCATTCGTGAGCAGATAACTGCGGCAGGCAGGCAGCAACGGCCCGCCGGCCGGACCGCTGAAGGTCAGAGCACCGCCCGGCATGATCGACAGCACATCCGGAGCATTGAACGCCTCCGCGACGCCTTCGGTGCTCCAATTCGGCGGGACCAACGCGTTGAGACCCATGCCGCGCTTGGCAAACGCCGCCCACAGCTCATTCTGGTTGGCGCCGCCCGTGTCCACCAGGTCGGCTTGCAGAATGGCATCGCGGGCCTGCAAAAAAGTCGGATTGGGAGGCGAAAGTTTCAACCCATCCGTGACCAATTGGAGGATGAGCTGCCGCCCGGCCGCGAAGCCGTACTTCCGGATCAAGTTCGCCCGGGCATCCCACAAAGTCACGCACCACACCTCGCCCTGGTGGTGGACTTCGGCCGCCCCCTTGGGGCTGAAAGTGTAAATCGGATTGGTCGGCACGCCGGGATGCGGGCTGATCTGGGCCGGATCAATGTCCTTGAGCGTGAGCGGATTCTTCGTCATGTCCGTCGTGTAGGGATAATGGCGGATGCCAAAGTAGTAATTTTGCGTGAGTCCAGAGAATTCAAACGTCACGTAGCCCCCTTCCAAGTAATTACCATCGACGTCGTCGCCTTCTTTGCTTAGCAACGTCAGCGCGTACCAGTCCGACCACCCTTCGGCCATCCCCTCGGTCTGCAATTGGTAGATGCCGGCGCCGCCGCCAATGAGCCGGTCGCTCAAACCGTGCGTGCATTCGTGCAAAATCACCGTGGCGTCGAGGGCGCCATCCCGATACGGCTGGGTAAAGGTGAAGCCATACATCTGGACGCGCCCGGCGGTGCCGTCCGGAGCGGGAGTAAAATTCGAGTTGTTCACCCCGGAGCCGTCCTGCGCGTCGGCTTGGATGGCGTCGTCGCCGAGGCCGCCGCGGCCGAAATTGTCCTTTTGATAATTCCCCGCCGCTTCGGTGAAACCCAGTTCGTACAGTTTGTCGTGCATCCAATTGCACCAATAAAAGAGTTGCACCACCGACGCGTCGCCGTAGCGCTCCGGCGGTTGGGTGAGGTCGAGCGGAAAGTCAAACACGCGAAACGGCGAGCCTTGCGGCCGCGGCAAATCGGGCTGGTTATCGGCGTTGCGATCCAGGTGCGCATCGACATTGTTGCCGCGCGTCTCATTCTCGCCATCGCTGATCCAGCCGATCGGGGAAGCGTTGGTGTCCACGGCCGACAAAGTGACCAAAGACCGCGGCACCAAGGGCGGCTGATTCGTGGTCGGCGTGGGATAACCGGGTGAAAACGGCGAGGGGCTGTCTCCCGTATAGACGCGATAGGTGGCGTCGCTGAGGTAAAAGGTCAAGCAGCGCCGCACCAGGACTTCACCGGTCCGCGCGTCGATCAAGAGGCGATAGCTTTCGCCACCCTGATGGCGCGTCAGGTCGATTTCCCAGCAAAGGCGCAGTGTCGAGCGGTCAATCGGCAGCCACACGAGCCGCGTCCGCGTTTCGCCGGGCAGCGTTCCGGCCTTGAATCGCTGGCGTTTTTCGGCTCCTACCGGACCTGCATCCACCGCGGAAACCTCGGCCACGGCCAATCCCTCGCCGACGCTCTTCGCGGCAACTGCAATCGCCTCCGTGACGGCAACGTTCGGCGCCGCCAACCACGCCGCGCGTTGTTGGAGCACGCCCACGCCCGCCGCCTTTGCCAAATTGGGAAACAAACGGCTCGAAACATTCACCAGCTCACCCCGCCGAGTGACGTGACTGATCAGCAATCCTTCAAAGACCGAGACGTTCTCCAAGTGTTGTTCCCAGACCGTCGTGTGCAAACCGTTGTGGGCGGTCACATAATCGCGTTTAATCCGGGCCGATGCCAGGACTTCCGCCCCATGTCCGAACATCGCGGCGTGCTCGTTGAGAAAGGCCTTGAGGGCGCGGTGCGGATCGTGCGCCGGCAACGCGCGCGCTTTGTCCGGCGAAATGCCGCGGCCTTCGCCGTTCGGGCCGCTCAGAAAACCGTCGGGCGAACCGACCAGTTTCGGCGTCCCCAACACCTCGTCGAGATCGATGCGCAAGCGGGGGACGCGCGCGCGGAGCCGTTCTGCCGCCGCCGCGCCCGCTTCACTCAGGCGTTGCTCTTTGGCGGCACCATCCTGGCGTTTGTCGAAATTAGGCAGGCGAGGCTGGGAAGGCGGAGCGAAACTATGGGCTGTGTTCGGCCAAAAACTGAGCAGCAACAACAGGGCGGCCGCAAAAATTGGCAGCGACTTGAGCAAATTCATTTTTGCGGCCGTATGTTCGTGGCGTATGCTGGCACAGTAGCGCAAGTCACGCTAAAAAGCTACGGCCTATCCGCGGGGGCGACGCTGTTACGAGCCGTGTCCGGCAAGGAGCCGCAGAGAAGCTAAATCAGGCCTCCCTACCGCAACGCGTCGATAAACCGCTTGATCTCCCGCAAGCGGGCTTTGGGCTCTTTTTTGGTGAGCCGCGGAAACTTGCCGCCCGGAGTGATGTAATCGCCAGCGCGCCTCAGCATCAGCTTGTCCCCCTTCGTCTCGATCACGGCAATGTCCCGCTGGCGGCCGAGGAGTTTGAGCTTTCCAAGCTCCAGCAACAATTGCATCGCTGGAGGCAACGGGCCGAAGCGATCGCGCAATTGCGCGCGCAAGGTCTCCAACCCGCTTTCGTCCATCACCTCCGCCAGCTTCCGGTAAACCTCGATCCGCTGCCGGGAATCCGACACGTAGTTCAGCGGTATGTAGGCGGCCGAGCGGCGCATCCCTGGGCGCAGGTTACCGGAATTCGGTTCTCGATCCCCGGGTCCGATTTCGGTGAGATAGCTGGCGGTCTCGCGCGGTACCAGGATCGGGGTGGCGGACCTGCGCCTTCTGACTTGCGATGCCGGCTCGCTCCGCCCCGACTCCTCCGCCGGACTCAACGCCAAAAAGTCCAGTCGCACCTGCACGTCCAGACTCGGCTTTACTATCTCGCCCTTGAGCGCGCCGATGCTTTGCTTGAGCAACTGGCAGTAAAGCTCGAAACCGACGGCTGTGATGTGGCCGCTCTGCTGCGCGCCCAGGAGATTGCCGGCGCCGCGAATCTCCAGGTCGCGCATCGCAATTTTGAAGCCGCTGCCGAGGGTCGAGTACTGCTTGATCGCCCTGATTCGCTTTCGCGCGTCGGTGAGCAATCCGGCGTGGCGCGGCAACAGCAGATAGGCGTAGGCCTGGTGTTTGTAGCGGCCGACGCGGCCGCGAAGCTGGTAAAGATCGCTCAAGCCGAAGCGGTCCGCGCGATCGATGATAATGGTGTTGGCGTTGGGGATATCCAGTCCGCTCTCGATGATGGTCGTCGAGAGCAGGAGATCGGCGTCGCCGTTCACAAACCTGGCCATCACTTCCTCCAGTTCATCGGCGGGCATCTGGCCGTGGCCGACCACGATCCGCGCCTTGGGCAGCAACGCTCGCAGTCGTTGCGCCACCGCATCGATGTCAAAGACCCGGTTGTGCAGATAAAACACCTGTCCTTCACGATTCAACTCGCGCTGGATCGCGTCGCGAATGGTGCGCTCGTCGTATTGCGTCACGATCGTTTCGACCGGCAAGCGGTCCTGCGGCGGGGTTTCGATGGTGCTCATGTCGCGCGCCCCGGTCAGCGCAAGATACAGCGTGCGGGGAATCGGCGTCGCGCTCAGCGTGAGCACGTCCACCAACCGGCGCAACTGCTTGAACTTTTCCTTGTGCATGACGCCGAAGCGTTGTTCCTCGTCCACAATAACCAGCCCCAAATCTTTGAAGGCGATGTCGTCCTGCACGAGCCGATGCGTGCCGATGACAACGTCCACCGCGCCCGCCACCAGGTCGCGGACCACGCGCTGCTGCTCGCCCGCGGTGCGGAAACGCGAGAGCAGTTCCACGCGCACCGGATAATCGGCCAGCCGTTCGCAAAAGGTGTTGAAATGTTGCTGGGCGAGCACGGTCGTCGGCACCAGCACTGCCACCTGCTTGCCGCCCATCACGGCCTTGAACGTGGCGCGAATGGCCACCTCGGTTTTGCCGTAGCCGACGTCACCGCAGATCAAGCGATCCATCGGCTTGTCCAGCTCCATGTCGTGCTTGGTTTCGAGGATCGCGCGCATCTGGTCCGGCGTTTCCTCGTAGAGGAACGAATTCTCAAACTCACGCTGCCACGGAGCGTCCGCGGAGAAGGCATGGCCTGGCTGCGACGCCCGCGACGCCTGGATCGAAAGCAACTCACCCGCCAGATCGCGCACGGCCCGTTCCGCCTGTACTTTGGTCTTGGTCCAGCGGCCGCCGCCCAACGTGTTCAAGGGCGGCCGCGCTTTGCCCGCGCCCACGTATTTGCTCACCAGATGGGCTTCGCTTACCGGGACATAAAGTTTCGGCGGCGTTTGGTCCGGCTGGCTCGGCGCGTACTCCAGCACCAGACATTCCTGGCCGCTCGCCGGCGCCGCGGTGGATGTCTGCGGCGGCCCCGAACGGCCGGCCGGCGGCAACATCTGCAAACCGAGGTAACGTCCGATCCCGTGCTGGAGATGGACGACGTAATCCCCTTCCTCCAAGTCGGCGAAGTCGATTTCCAAAAGCGAGCGCGTCGTCCGGGCGTGCGGCGATTTGAGACGACGCGGGCGCTGCACTTTGTAGCGGCCAAAGATTTCCGCGTCGGTCACCACGACCAGCCTGGCGTCGTCGCATATAAATCCGCGCGTCAGCGGACCGAGATGCAGGACCGGAGGGGCGGCGGGCCGATCCACGCTCGGGTCGGAACGTTCGAGACCCGCTTGCTCACAGCGCTCCAACGACGAGATCGGCTGGGGTTGCGAGAGACCGGAAGCCCCGGCCGGCGCATCTAAGCCATACTCCTCCCAGATTTCCCCGAAGCGCTGCCGTTCGCCTTCGTTGTTGCAGAACAGATGGACGGCGAAGCCTTGCCGCAACCAGCGATGGAGTTGGGCGAAAAACTCGCGGCGTTGCGCTTCGGCGACCAGCGGGTCAGGCGCGCGCCCCCCGATCGCGCGAAACGCCTCCAGGCTCGCGAAAGCCAGCGGCTCCGCGCCGGAATCGCCAGCTTCCTGTGGACCGAGCTCGCGGGCGTCATTCCTCTGACTGGAGCTCGAGCTTGGGGCGATCGCGTCGGCGGCCTCGCTCGCCGCCAGTCTGGTGATGCCGCGACAATCGAGTTGATTCAGAAAGGTCTCCCAGCGAATGAAGAATGGATCACGATCGGGAACGAGTTGGGCGTAGCTTTGCGCATGTTGCGCGATCGCGACCGGCTCGCAGAGCAGGAAAAGAGTCTCGGGCGGCAGATAATCGAGCAGGCTGGCGGGGGAATTCTTCCCAACTGGTTCAATCGGAGACGACGCGGAAGCTCCCTGTCCCAACAGCCTTTGCAGCACCCCCAACTCGCCGGCCGGTGGGAGGGTGAGGGTGAGGATTGGGTCCCTGGAAATCTGCGTAATGGGATCGAAATGGCGCAGCGAACTCAGTTCGTCGCCGAAAAACTCCAGGCGCGCCGGCCAGGGACTCGTGAGCGGGAAAATATCGAGGATGCCGCCCCGCAAGGCGATTTCGCCTTTGTGATTGACCTGCGCCTCCGGCTCGTAGCCCAGGTCCTCCAGCCATTCCACCAGATCGAGCGGGTCGATCCGATCGCCCAGTTGCAATCGGCGCATCCGCGCTCGCAGCATCTCGGACGAAAACGTGCGCTGCAAAAGGGCGGTCACGTTCGTGACGATCATCGGCCGGTCGGACTCTGGTTCACCCGCTTTCGGGCCGGTCGCGGACAACAAGGCTACCAGAGTTTCCAATCGTTCGCTGATGACGTCCGGATGCGCGAGTTTCGCCTCGTGCGGCAGCACTTCCCAACCCGGATAGAAAAAAGGCCGCGAATTGAGCGTCGCTGGCGGGGGTTCGGAGGTGTGTGAGGCGCCGGCCGACTCTGGCTGGCGCGCAACACCTGGGCCGGAGCGCGGCGCCAGAAACCGGAACCAGGTCTCGATGTCCTGTTGAAAACTCTCTTGGGTCTTGAGGCCCTCGGCGACGACTACGATTGGACGTTTTGGGAAGAGTTGCCGAAGCATCACCGCGAGGAATGGCTGGGCGCCGCGGCTGACGCCGCCGCAAGCCAAAACGCCCCCTTCCTCCAGGCGCCGGGCCAGGGATTGGAGGGCCGGAGTTTGCGCAACGGTGGCGAACGGATTGCCGCTCGCCGGGCCTGACGGATCGTCGGCCAAGTGAGGCCAAACTCGCAGTCGGCCCGGGCCGCGTCAAGCCGCCTCGTCGGGCGAGCGAGCGTTCAGGAAGTGTCGATCAGGGCAAGTTTCGGCGCCTGGCCGCTCTCCAGCGGATTGGCCGTGAAACCGGACGCTTCGAGCTTGCTCAGCCAGCCATCGATCGAGGCGACGATCTGGCCTGTGTCAAGGCGCTCGTGAATACGGGGATAGGGATGCAGATTGGCGCGCGCCAGCCGGAAGAGCGCGGCCGCCGGGCGCAGTCGGTTTTTCCGCAAATGCACGAACGCGCCCGCGAATTGAATCAATCCTTTGTAGAAACGGTGGTTCGGCCCTTTTCGCTCCGCCAGCCAGAGTTCTTCGAGCACCTCGTGCGCCTCGTAATAAAGCCCGCGATTGAAGCACTCGAAGTAGCCGAAGTAATGGGCGTCCTGCGCCCGGCCGTGGAAGCTCTGGATCAACGCCGCGATCTTCGCGCTCTTTTTGCCCATGTCCGAACGATAGCGTCCGAATGCGCAAGCCCAAAGCCCAAAGAAAACCGCCGCGCCGTCAATCCACCGGCAGTCACTGAGGAATGCAAGCACGCCGCCGGGACCGGGAGTAAAATTGACTTCCGCGCCGTGTTTCGCCACTTTCGCCGCATGACAAAACCGGCTTTAGGTCGTGGGCTGGGAGCGTTGCTGGGCGGCATTTCTGCCCCCTTGAGACAAGCGTCGCCTCCCACCGCGGCAGGCTCGTCGGCTGCGCCAGCACTCTCCCTGGATTTATCCGAGCAAGTGCGGCGCGTGGCCCTGGAGCGAATCCGCCCCGGGGCATCTCAACCCCGCAAGGAATTCGCGCCCGAAGCACTGCGGGAACTCGCTGATTCCATCAAGGAACAAGGCATCATCCAGCCCCTGGTGGTCCGCCAACGGGACGAGTACTTTGAACTGATCGCCGGCGAGCGCCGCTGGCGCGCGGCGCAACTCCTGGGCCTCAAAGAAATCCCGGTGCTCGTGCGCGAGGCCGATGACCGCTCGGTGCTGGAACTGGCGTTGATCGAAAATCTCCAGCGCGAAAACCTCAATCCCCTCGAAGAAGCCAGCGGTTACGCGGAACTCATTGAAAGGTTCCGACTGGGCCAGGAGGAAGTCGCCGGCAAAGTTGGCAAGAGCCGCGCCGTCGTGGCCAATGCGCTCCGTTTGTTGAAGCTGCCTCCCACGGTGCAGAATTACTTGCGCGACGGCCGCTTGTCCGTCGGCCACGCCAAGGTGATTCTCGGCCTGAGCGGCGCCGTCGAGCAGGGCCTCGCGGCGGAGCGGATCATCAAGCATGCTTTGAACGTGCGCCAGACCGAAGAATTGGTTGCGCACTTGCAAAAGGCCAAGGCCGGCCGCGGCGCCATGTCCCGCGGCGATTCCTCCCCGGCCGATCGCGACCCGCATGTCGCCGATCTCGAGAATCGGCTGCGCGAACGCCTGGCCACCAAGGTCCGGTTGCGCTATCGGCAGGGCGCCGGCTCGCTCGACATTCGCTTTTTCAGCGATGAGGAACTCGAGCGGATCCTCCAAATCCTGGGAGTCAAGGTGAGTTGACCCCGCCTGCTCCATTCCCGGTCCCCGCCTTGGCGCGGAAGGGGCGGGCAGGCGGTCGCGCTTTTTTATGAGGGAACCCTCCGAGTTTCGCGAGCAGGTTGCGGCCCGACTGCTGACCATGGTCGAACCGGCGAGCCGGCTGAGGGCGTTTGTCGGCCTGGACGGTTTTGTCGATGAGATCATCCACATCGTGGACAAGCGGGACAACGCCGAGGCGTACCAACGATTGCCGACCATCTCGCGATTCAGCGAGCGGATCGCCGCCGCCGCCGGGCACAGCACCAATATCGAGCTAGTCAATCAGCGCACGAAGCTTGGGGGCAACGGGCCAATCATGGCCAACGCGCTGGCCCGGCTCGGCATCAAGGTCACTTACGTGGGCGCGCTGGGTTATCCGAACATGCATGCGGTCTTCAACGAATTCGCGCGGCGCGCGGAGGTCCACAGCATCGCCGAGGCCGGCCACACCGACGCCCTGGAGTTCGACGATGGCAAATTGATGTTCGGCAAATCGGCCCACTTCAACGAAATCACCTGGGCGAACATCCAGGCCCGCTTCGGCCGCGATAAATTCATCGAAAAATTCTCCACCGCCGACCTCGTCGGCTTCGTCAACTGGACGATGGTCCCCTACATGAGCGAGCTGTGGGCGTCGCTGCTGGAGGAGTTCTGTCCCAGCCCGATTGCGGCCCGGCGCCGCATCTTCTTCGACCTGGCCGACCCGGAGAAGCGCACCGGCAAAGACATTCTGTGCGCGCTGGAACTGATTCGGCGCTTTGAGAAATACTTCGAAGTCATTCTCGGCCTGAACGAGAAGGAAGCGTACGAAATCGGCGCGGTGCTGGGGCTCGACACCCAGGAGCGTTCCCGCCACGGCTTGGCGGCCTTGGGCCGAGCGATCCACGCGGAAGTGCCGATCACCAGCCTGGTTGTGCATCCGGTAACCTACGCGCTCGCCATCCACAACGGGGAGGTCGCCGAGGTGGACGGGCCGTACGTGGAAAAGCCGTTGATCACGACCGGCGCGGGCGACCATTTCAACTCGGGATTCTGTTGCGGAAGGATGCTCGGCTTCGATCACGCGGCGAGCGTCCTGATCGGCGTCGCCGCCAGCGGCTTTTACGTGCGCAGCGCCCAGACCCCAAGCATCGATGACCTTGTCCAGATGCTGCGGAACTGGCCAAGCCCATGATGAACCCGTTGAGAATGTGACGCGGGCGCCGGCTGGCTGCCGGCTGGGAAAAACGCGGACTCCGGTTTATGTTTGCCTGGCACATGAAATTACCGATCGCCCAATACGGCCAGCCAGTGCTGCGACAGAAAGGGGCGCGCATTGAAAAGATCACGCCGGCCATCAAACAACTGATCGCCGACATGTTCGAGACAATGCACGCCGCGGCCGGGATCGGGTTGGCGGCGCAGCAAGTGGGGCAAGCGCTCCAACTGACCGTGCTCGATGTGCGCGCCGTCAAAGACCGGCCCTCGAGCCTGGAAGTGGCCGGCCAACCGGCCGACGTGGCTTCATTCATGCCGCTGGTGTTGATCAACCCGCATATCACTCCTTTGGGCGACCCGGTCACCGGTCCGGAGGGTTGCCTGAGCTTCCCGGAAGTCTATGCGGACATCACTCGCTCGGAGTCGGTGAGCGTCGCGGCGCTGAATGAGGCGGGCGAAGGAATCGAGTTCAAGGCCGGCGGCCTGCTCGCCCGCGTCATCCAGCACGAGGCGGATCATTTGAACGGCATCCTGTTCATCGACCGCATGAGCGCCGAGGCCAAGAACGAGTTGAAGCCCCAACTGGAATCGCTCCAGAACGCCAGCAAGGCCGCGTTGCAGAAAAAATAGTCCGGCGCGCCGGAAACTTTCAAACACCGCCGTGCAGCCGGAAAGTTCATCGGCCGCCAAGCCACGCCTTCAGGCTGCTCCAATTGCGCGAGCGATAGCGGGCGGTGACGCGCTTCAAGGAGAACGGGTTTACGCCCGCGTCGTTGATACCAAAGTCGGTCGTGCAGGCCGTGCGATAGCCGGCCGCGCTAACCAGATCGCGGATGACCGGATTGGAGTCGCCGTACGGATAACAGAAGTGCTCAAGCGGCACGCCAAACTGATCCTCCAGCTTTTTTTTGCTGACCGAGATTTCCTCGCGCGCCTGGCGCAAAGGAACGCGGGTCAAGAAAGGATGGCTGAGGGTGTGCGAACCGATTTCATGTCCGGCGGCGAGCCAGGCGCGCACTTGCCCGGTGTCCATCAGCGGTTCGCGCGCTTCGCCCAACGGCTGCTCCCATTCATTGGTCTTGCCCAGCAAATCAACGACCAGGAATTGAATCGCGTGAAACTGGTTCCGGGCCAGCGGTTCCAATCCGTGTTCGAGAACGTTCTGAAAGCCGTCGTCAAAGGTCAGCGCCACGCTGCGCTGCCCGTTGCCAGTCGCCAGCCGCAGATCGCCCAGCCGCGCCGCAGTGAAACCGGCGCCGCGCAATTCCGACAACTGCCGTGCGAACAAGCGGGCGCTCAGGTACAGACCCTTGAGCCGGACCCCCGGCGGACGCGGGCCAAGTTTGTGATAAGTCAAAATCGGCACGCCGGTCTGGAACAGCTCCTGAAATGGCCGCAGGGAAGTGTAGTAAGGAGGCAACCGCGCTGGCATGTTCGTTCGGCAACACCCTATTTCGGCGCGCACAACCGGCAATACAATTCGCGCACCTGCCGGGCCAGCCTCGTCCGCGAAAATTGTTGGCAGACCCGTTCCCGGCCCGCCGCGCCCAAACGTTGTCGGAGAGCGGCGTCGCCCAGCAGCGTCTGCATCGCGTCCGCCAGCGCGGGCACGTCGCCGGGCGGGACAAACAAACCGTGCTCGCCCTCGACGAACGCTTCGGGGATGCCGTCCAGCCGCGAGGCGATCACCGGTTTGCCGCAGGCCATCGCTTCCCAGAGAACCAGACCAAGGGCTTCGGTGCCCACGGCGGGGTGGACCAGCACGTCCAGCGCGTTCATCACGGCCGGCATCTCCTGGGTGAATGGGATCATGCGCGCAACGTCGCGCAAGTCCAGCGTCGCGATGCGCTCGCGCAACAACGATTCCATCGAACCTTGCCCGATGATCGCGAAGCGCGCTTGCGGAAAGTCCGCGCGCAATCGCGCTGCCGCTCCTAGAAACTCCAGTTGCCCTTTGCCGCGTGGCAGTCCGTACGCGCCGACCACGCCGAACGCGACGACGTTGGATCCCCATCCTTGTTGCGCGCGAAAGCTTTCCGAGGTGGGGCCGCGCGCCGGTCGAAAGGCATTGACATCGATGCCACCGTAAATCTGGTGCAGCCGCGCCGCCGGCCCGCGCAATTCGCGTTGCAAAACCGCGAGCGCCGCGCGCGACACGGCGATTACGTCGCTCATCGACAACAGCAGCCAGCGGCTCACCAGGCGCGGGCGGGTCATCAGATGCCGCGTCACCACCACACGCGTGCCGCGGCCGGCCAAACGCGCCGCGAGAATGCCGGGCCAATAGTCGCGTCCCTGGTGCACGTGGATGATCTGCGCGCGCCGCGAACGGATAAGCCGCGCGAGCCGGCGGATCATCGCCAGCTTCAGCCAGCTCTTGGCGGGGAAAGTCTCGATTTGCGCGCCCAGGTGGCGCGCCCGAGGCTCAAGCAAACTGCCGGCCGGGATGGCCAGCGTCACGTCGTCGCCGAGTTCGCGCAACCCGGCGCAAAGTTCCATGGTTTGATTGTCGATGCCGCCGCCGGTGAAGAGGCCGTTGACCTGCAAAACGCGCAGCGGAGTCATGGTCGCAGTCCCATCTCCGCCGGGCATCCTTTGAAGTGCCAGTTCAACAACGCCAGTTGTTCGGCCCATTTTTTGCGGCAGCTGCGGGCCAGCCCGAGCGTGAGCAATGCGGCCAGTCCATTCGCCGCAAGGTTGACCAGCAAACGCACCAGCAATCCGGCGCGGAGGGCCAGGCAATGGTTTGGCCCGTGATTTTTTTGAAAGTAAAGATAGCGTGAGCGCCAGTACTCGATGCGCGCGGCGATGGGCTTCTGGCGGGCGGTCTGCCCCTGGCCGTGCCAGACCTTGACTTGCGGCAAATGGGTCACGCGCGCGCCGGCGCGGCGGGCTTGCAGGCAAAAATCGGTTTCTTCGAGAAAGAAAAAGAAGCGTTCATCCAGCCCGCCCAAGCTGTCCCAAAGCCGCTTGCGCGTCAGGAGAAAGGCGCCGACGACCGACTCGACTTCCGCCGGTTCGGTCAGGCCCTGCGCCTTGCCGGGAAAGCGGCGCGGAAACAGGCGCCGCAACAGCGACTTGTTGAGCAATTCGGTGAACAGCGTCGGCCAGTTAGCGATGGAGTTTTGGCGGGTGCCGTCGGGGTTGAGCAATTGCGCGCCGGCAACGCCGCAATCGGGATGGGCGCGCAGCCAATCAACCGCAATCGCCAGGGCATCGGGCTGCAGACGCGCGTCGGAGTTGAGCAGCAGGAGGAACTCGCCGGCCGCCTCGCGGGCACCGAGGTTGTTCGCGCGGGCGAAACCGAGATTGGCGCCGGCGGAGCGGTATTTGACGGCGGGGAATTTTCGCGGGATGACCGCCGCCGTGTCGTCGGTGGACCCGTTATCCACGACGATCACTTCCTTGGTGAAGCTGTCGCGGCTATCGAACACGGAAGCGACAGCTTCGGCCGTCAGTTCGCGGGTGTTGCGGCTGACGATGATGACTGAGAGATCCATGGAGAAGCGGCGTCAATTTTCCGCGACCTCAGCGGCGCTGGAGTTCCCAAAGCTTGGCGTATTTGACAAAAGTATAGAGCGCGTGAAAGCCGGCCAGTAAAAATCCGTGTGTGCCTTCGCGGAAGCCTTGCTGGAGAAAGTATTTTTTTAAAAACGCCGCCGCGGGACTGAAAGCCAGGTTGCCCAGACCGGCGCGGCGCCCTTCGTTGAAATACCGTTGGGCCATGAGCGTCGTATAGCGCTCGTTCTTGGCCATCACCACCGCCAGCGTGGGAAAGGGATGCTGCACAATGGGATTCGTGAAATAGCCGCGCGGGCCATCGCAAACGAAACCTTCGTGGACAAGATGGTCGTGGTATTTGAACCGGCGCCGGTCGAAGACTTGCGGTTGGCGGTAATCGGGATACATCCCGCAAAAATGGATCGGCCGGCCCAGGAAATAATTCAGACGCGGCACAAAATAAGCCGCGCACTTTGGCGCCGCCAGCGTTTGCCGGACTTCAGCGGCGAACTCCGGTGTGCAGCGCTCGTCGGCATCGATGCTCACCATCCAATCGTTGGCGGAGGCGGCGAGGGCGAGGTTGCGCAGCTTGCCAAAGCCGCAAAAGTTTTCGCTGATGACTCGCGCGCCGAATTCCTTGGCGATCTCGACGGTGCCATCGGTGCTGAACGAATCGACGAGGATGATTTCATCCGCCCACTTCACGCTTTCGAGGACGGCGCGAATCTGGGCCGCCTCGTTGAAGGTAAGCGTGTATGCCGTGATCGCCGGCGCGGTGGCCATAGTTTTGCCGCGGGATTTTGGAGGGAAACGGCGGAATTAACAGAATTTGTTTTGCGGGAGCTTCCGGGCGCGCCCAAACCGCCTGCGTCATTTCAGCAGCCGGTAATTCTTGTGCACGCCGATGGTCAACCCGGTGCACCGTTTGACCAGCAGCGCGATATCCTCCCAAAAATATTCGCGGCGAAAGCGGATGAGCGGATTGCGCGAGGCATAGGTCCAGTGGGCGGCGGCAATCACGTCCCGCATGACGGCAGGATGCGTCCCGACAAACGGTTTCACCTTCTGGTCATCATCGTAAAAGCGCGCTGGGCGGTTGGCGAATTGCTCCGCGCGGGCGGCGTCACTGTAAAGGGTGGTGAGATTGCTCAGCTTGCTTCGGGCCTGGTCAGGTCGGAGCGCATAACCGTAATGAAAATAGCGCCCGCCGGAATTTTTGACCCGCAACTTGCGCCCGTCACGCGTGCGAAAGCCTTGTGCGTCACCGCAGGAGCGAATGTCCGGCTCCGCGCGCACCACGCGCACTTCCTGGTAATACCAGCCGAAGGAATAAACGCACGTCGAGTAACTGCCGTAAAAATGGGTGTAATCGACGACCAGGCCCTGCACGCGGGAGTTTTGCATCTCCCGTTCCATCGCCGCGCGCATCGCCGGAATGCTTTCTTCGTGCAGCACTTCGTCGGCCTGGATATAGACGCGCCAATCGCCGCTGCATTGGTCCAGCGCCAGATTGGTGTGATGCGAGAGGGCCAGGCCGTTCGTGCGTTGCCCTTCGTCCCAGTCGGTTTCGAGGATGCGGATTTTGGGATCGTTTATGGCGCGGACGAGTTCGAGCGTGGCATCAGTCGAGCGCGGGACGTTGACGATGACCTCATCGCACAGCGGCAGCAACGACCGGATCGACGGCACGAACGGGTAGCCGAGCGCCTGGCCGTTGCGGACAAAAGTGAACCCGCTGATTTTCACGGCCTCCATTTAACGAATAAGGGGCGGGCGGGGCGACGAAATTTCCCGCCGCGTCCAATTTTTCGTGTGCCAAAAACGATGGCGATGATTAAAACTGAGCGAGTCAGCGCCAATGACTGCCGCCGGCCAACAACCAACAGAACGTGAAAGCCCGCGAACGCCAGCCGCGGGCCAAGCGCCGCCGCTGGTCACGGTGGCGATCTGCACGCGGAACCGGGCGGCCTTTCTGGAAAAGGCGGTGCACAGCGTTCTGGCGCAAATCCACGACGACACGGAGATTCTCATCGTCGATAACGCGTCCACCGACGAAACGCCGCAAGTCACCGCGGCGCTGGTCGCCGCGAACCAGTGTGTCACCGTTCGGCCTGAACTTTCCCCGGGCATCATTTTCGCTCGCAATGCGGCCCTGGCCAGCGCCCGCGGCCAGTTCGTGCTGTTCCTCGACGACGACGAGGTGGCCGAGCCTGGCTGGGTGGCCGCTTACGCCGAGTTCCTAACTCATGCGCCCTCCGCGCAAGTCGCCTGCGTTGGGGGCCCTTACATCGCGCAATACGAATCCCCTCCGCCCGCCTGGCTCAGCCCTAGTTACGGTTCGTATGACGTTGGCGGAGGGAGGCGCGCTCTGACCGGCAAGACCAGCCTCGCTGGCGGCAACTGTGCTTATCGCAAGGAAATCGCGCAGCAGGCGGGCGGGTTTGCGGCGGGGCTGATGCGTTATGAGGATAGCGAACTGAACGGGCGGCTGCGGGCGATGGGATACGAAGTCTGGTGGCTTCCAACGGCGCGCGTGCGCCACTTGATTACTCCTGATCGCTTTCGATTAAAAGCGCAGATCTCACTGGCGATTGCCGAGGGGATGTTACTGCAATGGGCCGCCGCCGCCTTTTTATTACTGGCTCGGCGGCCGAGGCTGGGAATGGATTTGTTCCTGCGCGGCTTTCGCGCCGCGGGATTGGTCTGGCAATTATTGAAGGAAACCAGACGAATTTTTTGGGGCAAATGGTCGCGAAGTTCCGTTACCTAATCGCGGCGGACAAGTTCAGTCGCGGACACGACGGCTGAGTAATTTCATGACGCCGCGGCCAAAGGCCTTATAGGTGCTGCGACGAGTCAAGCGATCGAGCCAGAACTGGCTGTTCGGAGGCCGTCTGCCCCATTCCCGGGGCCAGTACCGGTCGCGCGCCAGTTTCGCCTCGCGAGCGGCACGCTCCGCGTTACGATGCATGAGGCTGTCGGGCGACTTGAGGAACAGGCCCAAAACTTCCGGTAAATGCAGAAAGCGCACTTCTGCGGAAAGCCGCAACCAGAATTCGTAATCGCCGGCCGAGAAAAAGGTTTCATCGAAATAACCAAAACGCTCATGCAGCTCCCGGCGCCACATCGGCTGCGGGCCGGGGAGGCATTCGCGGAACAAGCGCCGCCGGTCAAATGCCCGCGCCCTGAAGCAGCCGGTTACGGGGCCTTGGGCGAGCGTGGTGTTCTCGGTTTCGGTGATAGCGGTAGTGGCATAAGCCACTCCGGCGTCGGGGTGATCGTCCAAGGCCCTGGCAAGTTTTTCCAACGCCTCAGGAGCGTGGCGATCGTCGGTGTTGGCGTTGGTTAAATATCTTCCACGAGCGATTTTGATGGCGCGGTTCCATGCGGCGTACAGGGTCTCGCGGATTTCGGTACGCACATAAACAAGGTTGGCGGAGCGCCTCTGGAATTCCGCCACGATTGAGCGTTCGTTCTGCGGGGAACCACTGTCCACCACGATGATCTCCAGACGGTCGGCAATCGTTTGCGCCTCCAAATCGGCCAGACAACCGGGCAGCAAATGCTCCGCATTGTAGGTCGATACAATGGCCGTGACTTTGTAAACAGAAGAGTGGGGCAAGATAAGCCTGTCTCGTACGGATCGAAGAGCAAACAGCGCGTTGCCATGGCTCGGGGTCCCATTTTCCAGTGGCGCGAATCCAAGGAACACATACTCCGGCGTCAGTAAGTGCTTTAGGTCATCCAGATTCTTCGCGCACGTGTAAACCTCCTCCGTGCTGGCTTCGGTGTAAATGAGCTTAATCGCGGTCCGCGCAGCAGGCGACAGCGTGGACAGGATTCGATATTCAGCCCCCTGAACATCCAGGAATAAGAAATCCGGCGGCGCTAGCCGGTGTTCAGCCATTACGGTGGCAAGCCGGCGTGTTTGGACTGCGATGGTCTTGACCTCGCGCACTTTTGGAAATATCTCCCTGTGTCGGCCCATGCGGAGGAGCGAGCTCGACGCGGAATCGCCGCTGGCCACGTAAAACTCCGCAACTCCGTCAGCGTCAGAGATGGCGTAAGGAAAAACCTTGATCCGGGGGTCGCCACGGGTTTCTTTTTCCAGCGTTTTGAACAATTTGGGCAGCGGTTCAAACAAGTGGACTTGTTCCAGCTTGGGAAACAACCGCAATAACAGTTCGCGTTCCTGAAACCGGTGAGCGCCCACGATGTAAATTACCTTGATTTCTTGGGTGATGGGACGGTCTTCCAGTTCGCGCAACAAATCGTCCTGACTGATGACGCGGCGGCCTGGGCGCCAGAGCGTTAATCCAAACTGGCCCCGCGTGTGGGAGTGGGGCTCGCCACACGGCGGAGGGCCGGGCAACGCATTTTGAGTCATGGTTGGGCTTTATACCTTTGGAGGTATTTTTGAAAAGATATTTCCCCCGGTCGAGCCGCGTTGGTTAAGAGCTTGCCAAGGCGACTGGATCCTCTTCACGTTTTGGCGGTGACTGCGGCGACAATTTCTACGGCTAAGAGCGGCTGGCTCGGCCGCCTGCTGCGCTTGCGCGAATTGGTGCAACACGGCTGGTCGCGACTCGCGTTTCCTCCGCGCAAGGAAAAGTCGAACCTCACCTTCCTCATCCCGCATCACAACTCCGCCGAATTCCTGGAAGTTTGCCTTCATGCCGTCCGCGCCCACCATCCGGACTGTCGCATTCTGGTGGCCGACTCGGCTTCCGCTCCCGAGCAATTTCTGACTGCGAAGGCTGTGTGTCCGCGGTTTGAGGCGGAGTTGCTCCCGTTCTTTTTCAAGCACGGCCATACCGCGCAATTGAACTACCTATTATGCCGGGCGGACAGTGAGGTCGCGGTGTTTCTCGACCAGGATTGCATTTTGTTGCATCCGCTCCACGCCCTGCTCGAAGAACTGAAACTAGGCAAACTACTGGTTGGTCCCCGCGATGAAATGCGGCTGACGCATCCGAACTTTCGCCGGAGGTATCCCGGAGTCCTCAACGAAGGGTTGCGTCGCGCGCCCGATTTCATCCATGCCAGCCTGATGGTCATCCGTCCGCGCCGCCTCCGTGAATTGTTTGGCCGCCGTCCGTTTTATTGGGACCCGGGCTGGAATCGAGAAGGCCCGGCACGCCCTTTTCAGGTCGAACGCTATTTCGGCCTGTGTGAACGGTTGCGCCGCTCCCAGCCCGGCTCGATGCTGGCGCTCGAATCGGTCCATTCCGGCTACGGACTGGGCATGGTCTATTTGCACAACTCCGTTCCGCTCGCCTACCACAATTGGTACAGCGGGCGCATTTTCAGGTTGGACGGAAAGGTTGACGCGGTCCTGGACGTCGATTGGCTCCGGGCGGAGATGGAGCGGTTCTTCAGCGATTATTGGAACGGGACGCTGGATTTCCAACTGCCAGAAGGGATTCCGGCCAAGAAAGAGGACTGATCGCCGCGCGACTCAGTGGGCCACGAACGTTCCAATTTGGTCGTCGGCAGGCGCGTTCGGGCTATTCGCTACTCCGCACCTTCTCCTTCTTCTCCTCCAACTGCGCTTGGAGCGATTTGCGGTCGCTGACGAGCTGTTTTTCCAATTGCTCCATTGCTTCGAAGTCCCCTTTTTGGACCGCTTTGCGCCGTTCGCCTTGGAGAAAGATTTCGCGTTCGGCGATCTTCGCGGCGTACTTGGAATCGAGTTCGGCGAGCTGCTTCTTCTGTTCGGCGGAAGCTTTTTTGGTCGGGGCGTTTTTGCTCAAACGCTCCATCGCCAGTTCATAGGCCGTTTTCATACAGGGAACAATACACCAGTCGCCAGACAGGAAGCAGCACAAAAACCAGAAAGGCTCAAGTCGGCTTTTGGTCAGCCTCAACGGGGGGGAATGGCGCTTGCTTAAGCGAGGGGGCGCAAGCGCGGAGGGCCGCTGGTGGGCGGACGGACCGCTCAATTTCCGCCTGGAAATGCCGATGAATAAAGGAAGTCCATCTCGCCGGAGCGCGGTCGGGCAAGCTGGCAAACAACTGGTTCAAGTCGGGCGTCCGAGCGGAAACGACCAAATGACCGAGAAAACAAAAATCGGTGAGACGAAACAGAAGCTGCTCTTCCATTGGTTTGAGGAGGGTTTCGAGGTGACGCTTAGCGTTCAGCCATCGACTGATCCGCCGGTGTTGACCGATACCGCCGTTTTGCTCCGCTCCGAAAACAGCAAAGGTAACGAAAACCCTCCGCTCAATCCCGCCTAACTGTAAGCCTTGCGACGCGGGGAGGCCGTCGCCGCCGCCGGCTTAACGCTTTTCCAACCGCCGGGTCGGCCGACAAACTTCTGGCCTCGCTGACCGTCTCCTTGCTATCCTGCGGTGAAACAACGCAGCCTTGAATGCGCTTGAAGCTTCGCCTTGGACCGCAACCATTTTTGCTTTTGCTCCGCCTCCCCGCCGCGTTATTCCTGGCCGCCTGGCCCGTCCAACTTCACGCCCACACTCCGAGCGAGACTTTTCTATCGCTTACAATTGAGGGCCAGCGCCTCACCGGCGAATGGGACATCGCCCTGCGCGACCTGCAACACGCCCTCGGCCTCGACACCCCGGGCGCCAGTTCCATCGGGCGCGCGGACCTGCGGCTCCGCCAGCAGGCGCTCGCTTTGGACACCTTGCGGCGCCTGAGTCTCAAAGTGGACGGAAAACCATTCCCGCTCCGCGTGGTTGACTTCCAAACCACAAACCAGAGCGACGGCGAACACGGCCTGGTCGAGTTCGCTGCCGAGAACTTGCCGGCCGGGGCGGCAGTCCTGGAGTTGAATTGCCGCGTCTTTTTCGCCCTCGACCCGCAGATGCACGGGGTGCTGCGCATCGAACAGGCCGGAAATACAACCACGGCCACTTTCAACGCGGACACTCCTTCGCTCCGATTCAAACTCGCCGCCCCGCCCGCTAAGTGGCGCCAATTGCTTGGCTTCGTCGGCGAAGGCATCGGACACATTTGGACCGGTTACGACCATCTCCTGTTCCTGATCGCTCTGCTGCTGCCCGCCGTGTTGTGCTGGCAATCGGGCGCGTGGACGGGCGTGGCGGCGATTCGGCCCGCGTTCATCAACGTGATCAAGATCGTCACGGCCTTCACCGTCGCCCACTCCCTCACTCTGGCGCTCGCCACGCTGGAGGTTGTCCGCCTGCCGTCCCGCGGGGTGGAGTCGGCGATCGCGCTCTCCGTTTTGGTGGCCGCGCTCAACAACGTCTGGGCATTTTTTCATGGCCGGAGCTGGTCGGTGGCGTTTGTTTTCGGGCTGATTCATGGATTTGGTTTCGCCACGGCGCTGGCGGATTGGGGACTGGCGCAAGGCACGCTGGCGCTGGCGTTGGTCGGTTTTAATCTCGGCGTGGAACTCGGACAAGTGGCCATCGTCGGGATCATGCTGCCGCTGGCGTACCGCTATCGGAACACGGCCGTTTACCAGCGGTTCGTGCTTCGCGGCGGTTCGGCGGTGGTCACGCTCATTGCGTTTATCTGGGTGCTGGAACGAGCGTTCGGATTCAAGGTGCTGCCTTTCTGATTGGCGGCTGCGCCGAGGAGCTTGTGCGGAGTGGGGCGCGAACCTATCCGCTCCGGGTGAAGCTTTCGGCCAAAGCCACGGCCTTGAGCATGGCCTTGGCCTTGTTCACGGTTTCTTGATACTCTGCTTCCGGTGTCGAATCGGTTACCCACCCGCCGCCGGCCTGGACGTAGGCTTTGCCGTCCTTGATCAGCGCCGTGCGGATGGTGATGCAGCAATCGAGGTTCCCGCTGAAGGAAAAATAGCCGACGCACCCCCCGTACGATCCGCGCGCGGTCTGTTCCAGTTCGGAGATGATTTGCATGGCCCGGACCTTCGGGGCGCCGCTGAGGGTGCCGGCGGGAAAAGTGGCGCGCATCAAATCGTAGAGCGTTTTGTCGGCGGAAAGATGTCCCTCAATCTGCGAGACGATATGCATGACGTGGCTGTAACGCTCGACCACCATCAGGTCTTTGACCCGCACGCTGCCATAATCGCAGACGCGGCCGAGGTCATTCCGTGCGAGGTCCACCAACATCACGTGCTCGGCCCGTTCCTTGGGATCGCCGAGCAAATCCCGTTCATTGGCCAGGTCTTGCTCCGGCGTCTTGCCGCGCGGCCGCGTGCCGGCAATCGGGCGGATTTCGACCTTCTGGTTTTCGCAACGCACGTGAATCTCCGGCGATGCGCCGACCAGGGCGAAGCCTTCCAGTTCGAGCAGGAACATGTAAGGCGACGGATTGATCGAGCGCGCGGCGCGATAAATATCGAGCGGGGCGGCCTGGACCGGAGTCGAAAAGCGCTGCGAACCGACCACCTGGATGATGTCGCCGCTGACGATGTATTCCTTCGCTTTGCGAACGTTCGCGAAGAATTCTTCCTTGGGCACGTTCGATTCGAAGGGAATGGCCGGCACCTCGCTCGGCACCGTCACGGGAATATGTTCGGTCGGCTGCTCCAACAGCGCTACCAGCCGGTCGATTTCCGCCACGGCGTCGTCGTAGGCTTGCGCCGGCATTCGGCCCTCGTCCAACACGGCATTGACCAGCACAGTGATGGTTTGGGCCACGCGGTCGAAGATCAGCAATTCATCGGCGATGAGAAAGTAGATCGTCGGGATCCGCAGTTCGTCGCGCGGCGGGCGCGGGACCACCGGCTCGACGTCGTGAATGAACTCATAACCGATGAAGCCGACCGCGCCGCCAGTGAAGCGCGGCAGAAAAGGGAGCGTCACCGCCCGATATTTTTTCAAGGTCCTCTCCACGACTTCCAAACCGTCCCGGACCCCTTGGGAGCGGTCGCGATTGGCCTCGCGCGCGATGAGGAAAGATTCCACCACGCGACCGTTTTCCAGCACCTCGACGCGGTCGCCCTGCTGGCGAATGACCGCCCGCGGGTTGCAGCCGACGAACGAGTAGCGCCCCAGGTGTTCCGCCCCTTCGACCGACTCGAAGAGGAACGACTCGCCTTGCCCGCGAATTTTGCGATAGGCGGAGAGCGGCGTTTCGAAGTCGGCCAGCAGCCGCCGGGTGACAGGCACCAGGTTTCCCTGCGCGGCCAGTTGCAGAAATTGATCCAAGTCGGGCGCGTGCATGGTCAGCGGGCGCGGGCCGCGCGGCGGTTGCGGCAGAGGGCGATCAAGGTATAGACCGCGACGGCCACCGCGTAGCCGATGATCCCCATGCCGATGCCCAGCGGCACTTCCTGGTCGAAGCCGCTCCAATACATCAGGACACCCCCGATGGCCGCGGTGAGCAGCGTCTGCGAAAACAGGCAGAACAGAAAGAGTCCGGGCGTGGTTTCATCCAGGCGTTCGACAAACCAGTTGCGATAATTCTCCTCGCCGTGGGAACGCATCAGCCAGGCGAGTTGAAAATTGCGCGCGGCGACCAGCGCGCTGGTGGTGCCGATGATGATGGCGATGAGCGGCCAGAACGCGAAGCCGGCGCACAACGCCACGTTGAGCGGGATGCCCCATTTCCAGCGCAGGCGGCGGGCGATGGGGTTGGCCTCCAGGATCAGATTGGGCGTGGCGATCCAGGTGCTGAGGAAATCCGCGCCGCGGGCGAAGAGCAGCAGCGACAGAAACAGGAAGTAGGCCTGGCTGGCGAACGGAACCGGCTTGTCCATCAGTTTCTCTCGTAAATGGGCTTAGGAATCCAATTGCGGCTCGGTCGTCCTGAAGCTCTCACCGCGGCCTTCGATGGAACGGAAGAAGCAGGATTTGTATCCTTCATGGCAGGCGGCGCCGGTCTGTTCGACTTGAATCAGCAGCGTGTCGCCGTCGCAGTCGAAGGCGATGTCTTTGACCTTTTGGGTGTGGCCGCTGGTTTGGCCTTTCATCCAGAATTCCTTGCGCGAGCGGCTCCAGAACCAGGTCTGGCCGGTGGCGACGGTTTTTTCGATCGCGGCCCGGTTCATCCACGCCATCATGAGGACGCGGCCGGTGGATTCGTCCTGGATGATGGCGGGAATCAACCCGGCGTCGTTGAATTTTAATTGGTCGTAAAAGCTCACGCGAGTTTGCATTCTAGTTTTTGGCCCTCGGATTGCAAGCGGCGGCCCTCACTTTTTCGGCAGGAAGGTGAAGCCCACCGCGGCCAGAATACAGGCAAATGCCAGCAAATGGTTCCAGCGAATTTTTTCGCCGAGATAAAGAATGGCGAACCCGCTGAAGACGCCCAGGGTGATGACTTCCTGCAAAATCTTGAGTTGGGTCACGGAATAGAAGGCGTTTCCCCAGCGATTGGCCGGGACCTGGAGGACGTACTCAAAAAAAGCGATGCCCCAGCTCGCCAGTATGACCAGCCAAAGCGGCGAGCTTTTGTATTTCAAATGCCCGTACCACGCGAAGGTCATGAACAGGTTGGACGCCGTCAACAGGACGATCGGGAGCGAGCGAGATTGGAGGAGTTCAATCATAGTTGATAATGTCGGAATCAAGCGGCCTTGGCCTATCGCCTCACGCTCGGCTGCGCGTCCCGGATCGCAAAAAAATCATAAACGAACCGGAATGCCTTTGTGCGCCAAAAACTTTTTGACGTCGCCCACCGTATATTCGCCGAAGTGGAAGATGCTGGCCGCCAATACCGCGTCGGCCTTTCCGTCGAGGAGCACCGCCGCCATGTGTTCCAGCCGGCCCGCGCCGCCGCTGGCCACCACGGGCACACCCACCGCCTCGCTGATGCGCCGGGTGATGGCCAGATCGAAGCCGGCCTTGGTGCCGTCCGCGTCAATGCTGTTGAGCACAATCTCGCCGGCGCCGAGGGAAACGGCGCGCTGCGCCCATGCGACCACCTCCAATCCGGTCGGCCGGCGGCCCCCGTGCGAGAAGACTTCCCAACGATCCGGCGCGACTCGCCGCGCGTCGATGGAGACCACGATGCACTGGCTGCCGAATTTTTCCGCGCCGGCGCGAATCAAGTCGGGCGTGGCGACAGCCGAGGAATTGATGCTGATTTTGTCCGCGCCGGCCTTGAGCATCGTGTGCATGTCCGCCACGGTTCGAAGGCCGCCGCCAACTGTGAGCGGCATAAAACACTGGTCGGCGGCGCGCTCGATGACCTCCACGATTGTCGCCCGGCCATGCGCGCTGGCGGTGATGTCGAAGAAGACCATCTCGTCGGCGCCTTGGTCGTTGTAGCGGATCGCCAGGTCCACAGGATCACCCACGTTGCGCAACTCGCCGGCCTCCGCCCGGCCGAACTGAACACCGCGGGTCACAAGGCCGGCGTGCACGTCGAGGCAGGGAATGACGCGGCGGGCGAGCATGTAGGGAAGGCGGGCCGTGGCGGCGCGAGCTGGAGCTTAGACGGCCGGGGCGAACTCCTCAGCCACGGTTGTGAAGTAATGTTTTAGGCTCGGCATGACGTCGCAAAGCTCGATCGGAACTTATTTTGATGCGTCCATTTTCAATCCCAGACTTATAGGAAGATGCCGTTCCACCGACAAGCAATATTGCGTGCGATCGGGTTCCGTGTGGCAGACGCCCGGCGCGGGCCACCCCCGCAGCAAAGTTTGGAGGCGAGGGTCGGAATCGGACAGGCAACGCGCTTTAAGCACCGTCATCCCATTCAATCATAACTCCCGCACTCACAGGCCCGTCGCATGACAGGCAACGAAACCACCTGTAAAATGGGCGTTTCCCGGTGTTTCGTCAAGTCGCCGAGTACTCAATCACTACTCACCTACGAGTCGGAAAAAACTCATTTAAACCGGCGTTGCTGGCATTTCTGCTGGCACTTTTGCTGGCAGAATTCGACTCCGAAAATCCGCGCATAGTCGCGTCATCGGTCGGTGCGTTCCACTCAGCAGGCATCCGCCGATGTGGTTTCCGTCGTGTTCACCCGCCTGTGCCCGCACCTCTGGTTGCTCCGCGCAACCTCGCGCCGGCAGGCGAAGATGATTCCAGAGTTTTTGCGCCTGCCGTCACTCGGTTGCTAATGCTCCGCTGCCCGGCGGCGCGGGCACATGCGGGTGCGTTTCGTCAGGAGCGCTCCTGCTCTCTCGGGGCGGAGGTGAAGAGAGCAGTTCCGCTCCTTCAGAACGAAACGCAAAACATGAACACGGCAGAAAACCTCATCTCCACAGGATGCCCCGCAACCGCTCCGCAGCCCACGAATCAAATCGTCAAGACGATCAAATTCCCGGCTCAACCGCAGGAATGGAAAATTGTTTCACTGCGGGAATGTTCCACACCCGACACCATGCAACAGTGCGAAACACCGGATCAGGCAGCCGCCTATTGGAAGACGCACATCGCGAATCATCCCTACTTCAATTCTGAGTGTGAATGTCTGGTGGTTTTCATCCTCAACACCCGTCGGCGCATCAAAGGTCACTATCTCGTGTCCATTGGGACCATGGATACGATTCTCTGTCATCTTCGTGAAGTATTCCGTTTAGCCATCATGGCGGCGAGTGCCGCCGCAATCATCATCGCGCACAATCATCCGAGCGGTGAACCGACTCCGTCCGAGGCGGACATCAAAATCACTCGCGATCTCAGCCGAGCCGGCCAACTTCTCAAAATCGAAGTCCTCGATCACATCATTGTTGGAAATCCCAACCACACGAGCCTTCGCAGTCTTGGGTATTTCTACAGCTAACCGCTCCCGGTTCCCGAGAAATCGGGGTCGTTGTTAGCTTCGCTTTGGCAAATAGAAGGCGAATCTATCCACCGAATCTCATCGTCTGGCAAATGCGACTACTTCTGGCAACAGCCGCACATCCGCGACAAATTTCGCAAGCAACGGGGAGCGGTTGTCCTTCCGCCAGACCAGAGCCAATGGAAGAGGCAATTTCAGATCCATTACGGGCAACACAACTACTCCTTCGGGGCGTCGCCAGCGCGCATTTTCGTTGACGAATCCAACCCCCACTCCATGCAACACGAGGCTGAGAATAGTCGCTTCATTCACCCCCTCTTGAACGATTCGTGGTGATTTCAAGCCGGCGCGAAAACATTCGTGCATCAAGCGGTCGTAGAAGGCAGGACTTTCGCGTCTCGGAAACCAGACAAAGGGCGTGTCACCCAAATCGCGCAGCCTAAGTTTCCTCAATGTCTCCAGTGGATGTCCCTTGGGTGCGGCCAAAACGATGTTGTGCGATGCGACCTGGAGTTGCTCCAATTCGGGATCTGTTCTCGGCATATTAAACACAAAGCCTGCGTCCAGCCGCGCGGACCGAATCGCTTCGATTTGTTCCGAAGAGCTCGATGGATTCAGTTGAAGTTCTGCGTCCGGTTGCTGTTTGCGGAATTGCCGGAATGATCCCGGAACCACACCATGCCAGGATGCGCTCTCGGTGAATCCAACCCGCAAAGTGCCGGACTGGCCGCGCGCCGCGCGCCCCGCGCGCAGGGTCGCTTCATTCACTTCTCGAAGAATGCGCCGCGCATCCTCCAAGAATGATTTTCCCGCGACGCTGATTTTCACGCCGCGCGGAAGGCGCTCAAAAAGTTTAAAACCTAGTTCATCTTCCAAATCCTGAATCTGACGGGAGAGTGCGGGTTGAGCCACGCGAAGCCGCTGTGCGCCGCGTCCGTAATGCTGCTCTTCTCCGACCGCCACGAAATACCGCAAATGTCGCAGTTCCATTCCGATACTCTATTGCTATCGGTTCGATAGTAAACATGTTTTGGACGCATCGTTAAGGAGCTGGCATCGTGTGGGCATGAAACGCAGCAACAAGCGGAAGAAACAAAGGGCAGCAGCAGATCGGAGCAAGCGGCCGGCGTCCAAGCAAACACGCAAACCTTTGCCGATGATTCCATTGCCTGCGGCTTGGGAATAATTAACAAACCACAAACAGAAAAGGAAAACGTATGAAATGCAAATTATTCGGAATCGCCTCGTGGCAGATTGGACGGTCCTATGTCTAAAGTCTGGCTGGTAACCGGCAGCGCAAGCGGTTTGGGCCGAAACATTGCCGAAGCTGCTCTCGCATCGGGCGATCGCCTCGTCGCAACCGCTCGTGACCCTCGCCGCCTTAAAGACCTGGCGGAGAAATATGGCGATCAAATTCGCACGGCTCCGCTCGACGTGGCGGACGAGCAGGCGGCACAGGCATCTGTGCAGGTGGCCGTGGACGCCTTCGGACGACTCGACGTCGTCGTGAACAACGCAGGATACGGCGACATCGCACCCTTCGAGCAGTTGACTTCCAAGCGCTTCAAGGCGCTGATGGACACAAATTTCTACGGTGTCGTCAACGTGACCCGCGCCGTGCTGCCAATCATGCGCCGGCAAAGGAGTGGTTGCATCCTTCAAATCTCGTCCGTGGGCGGTCGCCTGGCCCGTCCCGGCAGCACTGGCTACCATGCAGCCAAGTGGGCGGTTGGCGGATTCACCGAGTCCCTAGCGCAGGAAGTCGCCCCTTTCGGCGTCAAAGTGTGCGCCCTCGAACCCGGCGGAATGCGGACGAATTGGGGTGTTCGCGCAAACAAAGAAACACCGGTTCTGCTCTCGGAATATGAACCATCCGTGGGCGGGGTGATCAAGGCGCTGGAGTCTTACTGGGGAAACGAAATCAGCGATCCGGCCAAGGTGGCGCAACTCATCCTTCGTCTGGCTGCCAGCGATCATCTCCCGGCACATCTGCTGATCGGCAGTGACGCAGTTGAGTTCGCAGGTCAAGCCGAGGCAACCCGTGCAGCCGAGGCAGAGCGCTGGCGGGAATTCAGCGTCTCGACCGATGTCAACGCCTCGGGGCCTTTGCCTGCTGTGCGATTTTGAGCGGTTCGGCATTCACCATCATCACAAACCGCTTATGAGCACATCATCATCCGGCATCTCATTTGACGTGAACGAGTTCACTGACAAGCGCGTGCTTGTCACGGGCGGCACTAAGGGTGCGGGCAAGGCAATGGCTGATCGCTTTCGGCGGGGAGGTGCAACCGTCATTGTAACCGCACGGTCTTCACCAGAAGAAAAAACGGAGGGTCATTTCATTCAGGCAGACGTCTCGACCGCCGAAGGCGCAACCAAGGTAATCAACGAAATTTTGGATTGCTTTCATGGAATTGACATCATCATTCACAACGTCGGTGGATCATCAGCGCCGAGTGGTGGATTTATCACGGTCACCGATGAAATCTGGCAGCAAAACCTGAATGAGAATTTGTTTCCCGCTGTTCGCCTGGATCGCGGTCTTTTGCCATCCATGATTGAGCGAGGTTCGGGTGTCATCATCCACATTTCATCCATCCAAAGAACGCTGCCTTTATACGATTCAACCCTTGCCTACGCCGCCGCGAAAGCCGCGCTCACCAATTACAGCAAGGCCCTGTCGAACGAAGTCAGTCCCAAAGGAATTCGGGTGGTTACGGTTTCGCCCGGCTTCATTGAAACCGATGCCGCCACGAGAATGATTCAACGCATGGCGGACAAAGACAAAAGCGACTACACAGTGGCCCGGCAAAAACTCATGGAAATGCTTGGGGGTATTCCCTTGGGTCGCCCAAACAGGCCGGATGAGGTTGCAGAGCTTGTAGCTTTTCTCGCATCGGACAGAGCTTCCGCCATCACCGGCAGCGAGTTTGTAATTGATGGCGGGACAATTCCAACGGTTTAAGAGAGCAGAAAACAATACACCAACGAGAAAGGACACGAATATGAAACAAGCAACAAATTCGCTCAACCTGCCAAAACCCATCGCCGCCTACTTCACCGCAGACAGGGGTGAGGGCGAGGCCGTCTCACTATGTTTCACTCACAATGCCGTCGTGAAGGACGAGGGGCACACGCACCGAGGCCGGGCCGCAATCAAAGCGTGGAAGACGGATGCCTCTGCAAAGTATGAATACACATGCGAGCCTCTCGCGTGCGAAGTGCAGAAGGGAAAGACGGTCGTCACCAGCCGTCTGGTGGGAAATTTTCCCGGCAGCCCGGTTGACCTTAGATTCTTTTTCAAACTCGAAGGGGACAAGATTGCGTCGTTGGAAATCATCCCGTGAGGAATGGTTTCAAAGCCGAGTATTCACAGGGATGAACGCCGATCGCGCCCCGCTTGAGCAAACTGAAAAACACGCCGCCCGTTTTAGCTTCCATTTCGAGGGCGTTTATGATGTGATTTCCCTTCAACCAATTCCTCCTATGAAAATGCGAAGTTTTGCGTTCCCGGTTTGCATCCACAGCCTCATTTTGCTGCCCCTCCAACTGGCGGTGGCCCAAGGCCCGCTCACCCCGCCCGGCCCGCCCGCGCCCTCGATGAAGACGCTCGACCAAATCGAGCCGCGCACACCCATCTCCTCGGTGCCCTACACGATCACCAACGCCGGCTCCTATTATCTTACCTCCAATTTGTTCTCGGGCATCTTTGGCGGAAACGGGATCATTATCAAGGCGGACAACGTCAGCCTCGATCTCAACGGTTTTTCCTTGAGCGCCGGTCCCATTTTCTTTGGCGGTCTTCCCGGAGCGGGAGTGAACGTGCCGTCACCGCAGCAGAACATTTCGATTCGGAATGGGACCGTGAGCGGCTGGCGCATCGCCGGCGTGCAGGCCAGCGCGGCGAGCAATAGCAGACTGGACCACCTTCGCGCCTCCGGCAACGGCGGTGCCGGTCTGGCGATCGGCAGCGGTGGCACGGTCAGATCCTGCGTCTGCTCGGCCAACGGCGGAGGAGGAATTCTTGCAGGAAAGGACACATTGATCGCCGCATGTTCCGCCGCCGGGAACCACTTGGACGGAATCAAAACGCTTGGCGGCGGCCTGGTCAACCACTGCACCGCCAGCGGTAACACCAACGCCGGTGTGCTCGTCGGCGACGGCAGTTCCGTGGGCGGCTGCACCGCGCGAGCCAACGGGTCGGACGGGATCTCCACTGGCGCCGGTTGCACGGTCGCCAACTGCGTGGCGGCCGGCAACAACGCCGTGGGAATTCTCCTCAGCTCGAATTGCACGGTCACGGCGTGCAGCGCCTTTGACAACCAGGGCGGGGTGATTGTCGGCGGAATTGATTGCGGCGACGGCTGCGTCGTCCGCGACTGCGCGTCGGCAGGGACCGCGCTGGGGGTGGGCATCATCACCGGCCAGGCTTGTTCCGTCATCGGCTGCACGGCGCGCAACAACAATCTGTCTGGCATTTTCGTCAGCGGCGAGGGAAGCACGGTCAAGAATTGCGTGGTGTCCGAAAACCATGCCGCGGGCATCTACGCCGTCTTTTACTGCACCGTGAGCGGCTGTTCCGCGCGGACGAACGACTTCGACGGGGTCCAAGTTTCCCCCGGCAGCCTTGTGGAAAATTGCGCCTGCTCCGAGAACGGCCTAGACGGCATCGGCGCAGATTCTGGCTGCACGGTCACCGGGTGCGTGGTCGCGCGCAACGGCCGGGACGGTATCGAGGTGGCGGGGAATTGCATCGCCGCGCGCAATCATTCCAGCGACAACACCGGCGATGGCATCAAGGCCGTCGGCCAGGCCAATCGCCTCGAGGACAATCAAGTTTTCGGGAACCAGGGGAATGGCATCGGAGTCGATGGAGCCAACCTCGCGAACGTGATCATCAAAAACAAGGCGAGGTTCAACATCAGCGGCGACTACGGCAATCTAAGCGGCAACACCGACTACGCCCCAGTCGCCACCCCCGCCACCGCGGTGAATCCATTCAGCAACTTTTAATTTCCAGGAGGGACCACGAAAACGGTGATGGCCCCAAATAGCTGCGGAGCGGCGCAAGAATGCCGGTCAAGGCGCTAAAAAGGCTCGATAAAAACGCTGGCTGAAATTCACCACGGCCGGATCGGAGAAGCGCACCGTGCCATTGGTGTTTGCAAGCACGGCGGCAGCCGACCAGTCCGTCAGATTCGTGGAAAATTGCAGGAGGTAATTGTAGCCCGGCGCGCCCGTCAGTTGCACCACCGGCGTGCCCTCGCCGTCCAGCGACGCGGCAAGGAGGATCGGCTGGCTTGGCGGTCCAACTATCGCCAGGCTGTGGTCCCCTCCGGCCGCAATGGCCACCACGCCGCTCAAACCGCTGAGCACCGTGACGGGGAGGAAGTTAGGGTTGGGGTCGCTTTCGTGTAAAAAGAGCCATTCGCCCCACGCTACGACGGTTCCGTCCTCCTTGAGCGCCAGACTCTGAGCCTCTCCGGCCGCTATGGCCACTACATTGCTCAAACCGCTGGGCACATTGGCTTCGCCATATGTGTTGTCACCCCATGCCACGACGGTGCCGTTCTTCAGCAGCGCCAGAAAGTGTATTTGTCCGGCCGCGATGGCCACCACGTTGCTCAGTCCGCTGGGCACATAATCATCAAATCCCCAGGCGACGACAGTACCGTCCTGCAGCAGCGCCAGACTATGGACCTCTCCGGCCGCGATCGCCACTACATTGCTCAATCCGCTAGGCGCGGTGACGTCCCAAAAACCATTGCCGCCCCACGCCGCGACGGTACCGTCCTGTTTGAGGGCCAGACTGGTTGCCCCACCGGCCGCGACGGCGACGACACTAGTCAACCCGAACGGCACGTTCGTTTGGCCATAAAAATTATCTCCCCAGGCCAGGACGCTGCCGTCCCGAGTGAGGGCCAGACTGTGGCCAGTTCCTGCGGCGATAGCGACCACGTTGCTCAATCCGTCTGACTCCGTGGCCGGCAGGTAGTAATTTCCATCGAATAAACTCCCCCACTCCAGCACCGTGCCGTCCTGTTTGAGCGCCAGACTGTGATCCAATCCGGCCGCAACGGCCACCACGCCGCTCAACGCACCAGGCAGATTTGCTTGGCTAAGCTCGTTGTCGCCCCACGCCGCGAGGCTACCATCCTGCCTGAGGGCCAGACTGTGATACCATCCCGCCGCAATTGCCACGACGCCACTCAACCCGCTCGGCACGGTGGCTTCGCCGTGGAAATTGTCTCCCCACGCCACGACCGTGCCGTCCCGCTTGAGCGCCAGGCGCTGCCCCAATCCGGCAGCAATGGCGACCACGTTGCTCAAGCCGCTGGGCACTTCCAATTGGCCAAACGCAGTGCCATCGCACTGCACCACGGTTCCGTCCTGCTTGAGCAGCAGGATGTATGTGCCACCGGCGGCAATAGCCACCACGCCGCTTAAGGTCACATTCGTTCCGGCTCCCCACGACACGACGCTTCCGTCCTGCTTGAGCGCCAGACTGTAAGTATCGCCGGCCGCAATGGCTGCTACGCCGGTCAATCCTTCCGGCACCATGGACTGGCCATAATCAAAATAGCCGCCGCCGTTCGTTTCGCCCGCTCCCCAGGCCACTACGGTGCCGTCCTGTTTGAGCGCCAGACTGTGATACCCTCCGGCTGAAACGGCCACCACGCCGGTCAAACCGGCTGGGATCAAGGATTGGCCGTAATCAGGAAATACGCCGCTGTTCGTCCCGCCCGCTCCCCACCCGACGACGGTGCCGTCCTGCCTGAGCGCCAGACTGTGCGACTCTCCAGCCGCAATGGCCACAACGTTGCTCAACCCGTCGGGCACGGTGGCTGCGCCATCAAAATAAAAATTGTCTCCCCACGCCACGACGCTGCCATCGGGCTTGAGCGCCAGATTGTGACTCCCTCCGGCCGCAATCGCCTTGAATCGTGTCAGCGGCTGGACATAAGGAAGCATCGGGATTCCCCAACTGACAACGGTTCCGGGTGTCCGGCCAATTGTCTGCCCACGCGCTTCGACTCCCTGGAGCAGAAGCATCACGCCGAGAAGCGCGACCGCCGGCCAGCGCCGAGGCACAGTCTGGGTCAGGTGCATCTTCTGTGAAACCTGGATCGACTAAAGCACAAACCCTCCCAACGTGCAATGGCTTAAATAGCCCATTGCGCCCGGCCAAGCATGGATTCAGCAATCGCTGCGAACGCCGCGCCAGGTAAGGAGGCGGAATGGGCTTGATGGCAAAACCCGCCTCGTTGCCTCTGCGGCCAGTACTTCTTGAATCGGCCCTGTTTCGTCGGACATTCGCCGTGTTTTAAACTTGAAATCCGGGCCGATGCGTGCTTAACTTTGGCACTCGGCCAGACCTTATGAAATCCATCCTTCGCGCTTCGCTCCTTTTGGCTGCCATCGCTGGGAGTGCCCAGGCCTCCTCGACGATCGACAACCTCAACCGCTTCGCTTACGGCGCCAACATCGGCTGGATGGATTGCCGCGCCGACGGCGCCAACGGCGTCGTCATCGGCGAATTCGTCTGTTCGGGTTATATCTACGCCGCTAATGTCGGCTGGATCAATCTCGGCGGCGGCGCGCCGGTCAACGGCATCCAATACCAAAACAATTCCGCCGCCGACTTCGGGGTGAACACCGATGGCCTGGGCAATCTGCGCGGCCTCGCCTGGGGCGCCAACATCGGCTGGGTGAACTTCGAAGCTCAGGGCGCGCCGAAAGTCGATCTGTGGTCCGGCCGTCTCACCGGCTTCGTTTACGGCGCCAACGTCGGCTGGCTCAGCCTCAGCAACGCCCTGGCCTTCGTCCAGTCCGACACCATCAGGCCGGGCGCCGACACCGACGGCGATGGCATTGCCGACGCCTGGGAGCTGCTTCACTTCGGCGACCTGACGACCGCAAACAGCAAGAGCGATTTCGATCACGACGGCTTCACCGATTTGCAGGAATACCTCGCCGACACCGATCCCAAGGACCCGAGCAGCAACCTGCGCATCACCCTTTACTCGTTCGCTGCAAACGGTTCGCCGGTGACGCTAACGTGGAACAGCCGCCCGACCCGCGGGTATCGCGTGCTCCAGCAGGTCAACCTGGATTCGGGCTTCCCCTGGACCGATGTCGGGCTGGGACTCTTTGCTCCCGACGCCGGCCCCACGACCACGCGCGTCTTTGTTTTGCCGAGTTCCCGGCGCGCTCCCCGCTTCTTCGAGATTGAAGCTTTCAGGCCGCTCGCGCCTTAGCCGCTTGTTTCAGCGTTCCAGTTGCCGGCAGGTCAACCGGGGTCCCGCGCCTCGAATTCTTTCGCGAAATTAGAATCGCCGTTTCGCCCAGATAAATCCCCGCGCGCGGAAACATCGGCCATTCACCTCCGCGGCCCGGCGCCAAAATTTTGCCGCTTCGAGCGAGGAGAGGAGTTTTCGGCGCGAAGTTTTTTGCAAAATTTTTCTTGCAATATTCTCTAAGCCCCACATCATATTCGCAAATCAACTGGCCATTTTGCGGATGGGCCGTTCTGTACGGCAAGCGGCGCTCATGCTCTGCGCGATGGAAAAATCAGGAAATCAGAAGACCTCTCTCGCCCGCTCGATCCACCTCGGCAATGACGTCGAGCATACGGCAGGGTCGCTCACGCTCCCGAAGCCTGGCGAAGGGAAACTTCCCTGAACAATGGCCGGCGGCTCAACTACCAACCCGACTGAAGGAATGCTATGCACATTCGACATCACAAGCTGAACCCTCTCCGATGGATGCAACCCCTTCGCAGTGGCAAGCCCGTTATCTCGGGGGACGGCGCAGCAAGGCGCAATTCCCCTTTTCCGGCGGCCGGATCGTCCGCCGGCAAACCCAGTTTCCGCGCCAGGCTCCTGATGTGTTTCGCGATGCTGACGCTTTCGCTGGGCCACGCCAACGCCCAAGAGTCTTTCACGCCGCGGGATGTTCGGAGCACACCGCCCGACACGTCACACCCCAGTCGTCCGGCCATTCCGGCAGATTACAGCCCCTGGGTAGCCGGGCCAGCATCGGCGGCGGCTCCGCAGATCTTCGTGGCCGACCCAGTCGTCAATAACACGGTTCCCAACTTCCTGAACACTGACGCGCTGGGCGGCTCCGAGCCGAGCATTGCCGTCAATCCAGCGAACCCGAACCAGATCGTCATGACGAGTTTTTCCGGTGGCTGGACGCCGGCGCCCCTCTGGTACTCGACGGACGGCGGGCTGACGTGGACAAAGCAATTCACCATTCCCCTGCCACCAGGGGATCCGGGTGGGGGTCCAAACGACCAGACCGTCGATTACGGTCGGTCTGGATATTTGTACGGAACCTTCTTGTCCTGCACCTCCTCAACCGCCTGCAATATCTATTCGGGCCAGTCGGTCAACCCCGCCAGCGCGGCGTCTTGGAGTTGGTTTGCTCCCGGCGGCGTTGCGCAAATCACCAATACCAACGACCCGCCAAGCAACTTCGCGACCGATCAGCCCTGGCTGCTCGTGAACCGCGATCCGACCACGCCCGGCCAGGACAACGTCTATGTCGCCTATGACAATGGGAACAACATGCGGGTCGCTGTCTCGCTCGGGGCGAATCCACCAAACTTTACCGTCGATAATCAATCGGGCACCTCGGCCGGCGGTGTAAATGCAGGTCATCGACTCGCCGCCGACCCGCGCACGGGCAGGATGTACAGCCTCTTTCAGCGAAATACCGCGGGATTATCCATTGATTATATGCTCAACCGCTCCCTGGACGCCGGCGCCACGTGGACGCTCAACGGGGCCGCCGGCGGGATCATCGTAGCCACCGCCGACAGTGACCAACTCAACAGCGTCAAGTTCGGCACGGTCAACGACCTTCGCGGTGGCGTGCTCCATGCCGCGGCCGATCCCAGCACGGGCGACCTGTACTACGTGTACGGCAATCGTGACTCCGGCACCAAGAATAACCGCCTGGCCATCCGCCGCATTACCTTCAACAATCTCACGACCAATGCGATCGTGGGAGCGGAGGTGTTCGTGACCGGCCAGGTCCAGGCTGCCTTGCCGTCGGTGGCCGTCACCAGCGATGGGACAGTGGGTGTCCTCTACGACACTTTCGATGGATTCACTTCCGACGGTTTTCCGATTTTCACCGCCCACCTTTCGGTGAGCACGGATCAGGCGACGACCTTTAGCGACTTCGTCCTGGAGACGTTCCTCTCCCCGCAAAAAGACAGTTGTACCAACGCGCCGGTGAACTGCGGCGACAAACAACGGGTGCTTGGCGATTATCAGCAACTCAAAGCCGTGGGCCGTACGTTCTACGGGGTGTTCAGTGGGAATCGCGCGCCATTCGGCGGGACTCGGTCCATTATTGACCCCATTTTCTTCAAGGCCAGTTTCGGCCCGCAGATCCAGGTTCCCGGTGACGTGTTCTTTGCGGACACGTGCGTGGGCAGCACCAACCGCGCGGTGCTCAATGTCTGTAATGCCGGCAACGAGAACCTTCAGATCACCGCGATTACTTCGTCCGATCCGCAGTTCACCGTCTCGACGCCCTCGTCTGGATACCCCGTGGTGGTCAGCCCGGATTTCTGCTTTCCCTTCCAGGTGAGCTTTGCGCCGGCTTCCCGCGGTCCCCAGTCGGGCTTGCTGACCATCGCCAGCAGCGACCCGCGTAGTTCCAATGTTGTGGTGCGTGTCTCAGGCAATGGCGTCGTGCCTGCCATCTCAACTGTCATCGCGGACGCGGGTAATTTTGGGGACGTTTGCCGAGGAGCGTTTAAGGACTTGAATTTGACTATCAACAATAGCGGTGGCTGCGACCTGGTGGTCAACAGCATCACTTCAACCGCCACCCAGTTCCTCGTGCCCGGCGTGTTGAATTATCCACTGGTCCTCCATCCGGGGGATTCGGTCGCCGTGCCGATCCGGTTCGCGCCGACCAGTCTGGGCCCCAAGACCGGCATGATCGTCATCGCCAGCAATGACCCGCTGTTTCCCAGTCGGTTCGTGTCCGTTTCCGGCAACGTTCCGTCCGGCGTTATTCGCATCACCGGCTCGACCGACTTCGGCGATGTCTGCGCCGGCACGCTGGCCGAGAAGACCCTCTCCATTTGCAACGTGGGTTTGTGCGATCTCCACGTCAGTAGCG
>WNGQ01002081.1_pt1 | contig 63287 bp, 52 predicted proteins | sample 5407661 | NCBI WGS metagenome assembly WNGQ01 (sample SAMN13153382, study PRJNA577476) | soil metagenome | isolation source: 60 cm soil or saprolite under Garry oak tree replicate 2 | place: USA:California | collected 2016-06-15
CTGCAAACAATTTGCAACTGTTTGTGATCCTGCGGTGCCGGTGCGTCGCCAGGCGGATGCGCCGGGCCGGGCGCCCCGCCCCGGCCAGGCGGATGCGCCGGGCCGGGGCGGCCTGGGCACTGCCGGCCATCTGGTCGGATGGAGCCATGGCCCGAACCACGCACCAAGGCCGGTGGACCCTGGCCGACCGTTTTGCCTCCGCCTGGCACTACCTGCCGGTGGAGGTGCCGCCGGGCTCGCACGCGCTGCGGGTGGAGCTGGCCTACAGTGCGCCGGGCTGCATCCTGGATCTCGGCTGCCTCGGGCCGGCCGGGTTCCGCGGCTGGTCCGGGGGGGCGCGGCGGGAGTTCGTCATCACCGCGGTGGCGGCCACCCCCGGCTACCTGCCGGGCGAGCTGGAGCCGGGAACCTGGCAGGTGATGATCGGCCTCTACCGGCTGCCCGCCAGCGGGGCCGAGTACCAGGTGACCGCCGAGGCCAGCAGCACCTCGGGACGGCTGGCGCCGCCGTCCCCGCCGACCGCGCCGCCGCCGCTGGCCGATGGGGACCGGCCGCCGCGCCGGGCCCTGCCCGNNNNCCGCGCCGGGCCCTCCCCGCGGCACCGGGGCGGCGCTGGCTCGCCGGCGACCTGCACACGCACACGGTGCACTCCGACGGCGGGCTGACCGTGCCGGAACTGGCGCTGCTCGCGGCGGGCAACGGGCTGGACTTCCTCGCGATCACCGATCACAACACGGTCAGCCACCACGCCGAACTGCCCGCCGCCAGCGGCCGGTACGGGATCACCCTGCTGCCGGGGCAGGAGGTCACCACGAACGGCGGGCACGCCGGTGCACTGGGCGACATCGGCTGGGTGGACTTCCGTGAGCCGCCGGACGCGTGGCTCGCGCACACCGAGCGGCGCGGCGGCCTGCTGTCGGTCAACCACCCGATCGGCGGTGAGCTGAGCTGGACGCTGCCGATGACCGGGCGGCCCCCGCTCGCCGAGGTCTGGCACTGGAGCTGGCTGGACCTGCGCTGGACCACCCCGCTGGCCTGGTGGCTGGCGTGGGACCCCGGCTCGGTCCCGGTGGGCGGCAGCGACTGGCACCGGCCGAGTGACCTGTCCGCGGTGGGCACCCCGACCACCTGGGTGGAGTGCGAGGCGGCGGATCCGGCGGCGGTGCTCGGCGGCCTGCGCGCCGGGCGGGTGGCGATCTCCGCCCGCCGGGACGGGCCGGTGCTGCTGCGGTGCGGTGGCGACCTGATCGCGGTGGACGCCGAGGGAACCACGCTGGCCGGGCCGGACGGGCCGCGGGCCCGGGTCACCGGGCCCCGCCAGGTCTTCGCGGCCATCCCCGGTCACCACCGGCTCCTCGACGACGCCGGGGCCACCCGCGCCCTCGTCGGCTAACGAGAGCATCCGGGGGCGTATGTGGTCGGTGGCGCACTGACCACATTCTTTGTGGTCGTTGCGCCGTCGACCATAAAGGTGCTGGGCAGGTGGGCGGCCGCCGTGCGCGGCCGATATGTGCGGCGCCGCCAACAGGCGGGCCCACAACCAGAGCAGGCCCGCGGCGCCCGGGCGGGCGCTCACGACCGGATCCGGAACACCGGGTGGTCCGGGGCGATGGCCAGCAGCTTGTCCTCGGGCGCGTCCGGGCCGACGCCCTGGAAGAACATGCCGACCTCGAACTTCCACTTCTTCAGGTAGGCCCGCAGCACCCGCGGCCGGTCCGCCACGGGCAGCTCGGTCGCGGTGAACGTCTCGACTCTGCGGCCGAGCCGCAGCTCACCGCCGCTGGCCACGCGCATGTTGCGGACCCACTGGGTGTTGCCGCGCGGGGCGACCAGGTACCGCTCGCCGTCGATGGTCAGCGGGTTGACCGGCGTGGTCCGCCACTCCCCCGACTTGCGCCCGCGCACGGCCAGCACCCGCGAGCCGTAGACGCTGATGCCCATCCTGGTCAGCCGGGCCACGACGGCGTTGAAGATCATCGTCCCGCGGTCGGGCACTACGTAACGCGGCTGGCTCTCGGCGTTCATGACTGCTCCTCGGTGCTAAGTTAGAGAGCGATGCTCTTTTCCAAGACCAGTGTTCTCCATCTGGCTCTACCTGTCAAGAGCACTGCTCTCTCTTTGGATAACTGATTCGGTGGCGGCATGATGGGCTCCAACATACGGAGGTCGCGAATGGAATCCACGCCGAGATGGGGCATCACGCTCCCGCTCCGCAGCTTGCCCCTGCCCGACCAGCGTGACCTGGTGGCCGCGCTGCCCGACCTCGGCTACACCGACGCGTGGTCGAGCGAGGTCAACGGCTCGGACGCGTTCGCCCCGCTGGCCGCCGCGGCCCAGTGGACCTCCGGCCTGCGGTTCGGCACCGCGATCGCCGGGATCTACACCCGGGGGCCGGCGCTGCTCGCCATGAACGCGGCGACCTGCGCGAGCCTGGCACCGGGCCGGTTCGTGATGGGCATCGGCACCTCCTCGCCGGTGATCGTGGAGGACTGGAACGGGCTGGAACTGGCCCAGCCCTACCAGCGGGCCAGGGACACGCTGCGGTTCCTGCGCGCGGCCCTGGCCGGGGAGAAGGTGAGCGGGGACTTCGAGACGTTCAAGGTCCGCGGTTTCCGCCTCGATCCGCCCCCGGCCCAGCCGCCGGAACTCGCGCTCGCCGCGCTGCGGCCGGGCATGGTGCGGCTGGCCGCCAGGCTCGCGGACGGGGCGATCACCAACTGGCTCGCACCTGCCGACGTGCCGACGGTGCGCGCGGTGGCCGGGCCGGACTGCGAGCTGATCGCCCGGATCTTCGTCGTCCCCATCGACGACGCCGCCACCGCCCGGGCCATCGGCCGCCGCATGATCGCGGCCTACCTGACCGTCCCGGTGTACGCCGCGTTCCACGCCTGGCTCGGCCGCGGCGAGGTGCTCCGGCCCATGCAGGACGCGTGGGGCGCCGGGGACCGCAAGAAGGCACTCGAGCTGATCCCCGATCACGTGGTGGACGAACTGGTGGTACACGGGCCCATGGAAGCCTGCCGGGAGCGGGTGGCCGAGTATCACACAACCGGGCTGGACACCCCGGTCATCATGATCGTTCCCGCACCGGGCGTGGACGAGGCGGCGGCGGTCCGCCAGCTCGCCCCGGCCTAGTCGCGGGGATCCCGGGTCCCCGGGAACCCGGCATCCCCGGCGAACCGGGTCCACGGTAACGGCCCATGGTGACAAGGGGCTACCAGGAGCCGGGCAGCGGCGCACCGTACCAGGACTCGATGATCCGGTGCGCGATGGACACCGGGGGCGGCAGCAGCACCTCCCGCGTGCTCACCGCCGCCTGCAACTGCTCCCTGGAGAACCACCGCGCCTCGGCGATCTCCTCCTCGTCCACGACGATCTCCTGCTCGCCCGCGGCGCGCGCCACGAAGCCGAGCATCAGGCTGCGCGGCATCGGCCACGGCTGGCTCCCGACGTAGCGGATCCCGCCGACCCGCAGCCCGGTCTCCTCGCCGACCTCGCGGATCACCGCCTGTTCCAGGGACTCCCCCGGCTCCACGAACCCGGCCAGGATGGAGACCCGCCGCGGCGGCCAGCTCCGGTTGCGGGCCAGCAGGCACCGGTCCTCCTCGTCGCGGACCAGCATGATCACCGCGGGGTCCACCCGGGGGAAGTGCTCGCTGCCGTCGACCGGGCAGCGCCGGGCGTGGCCGGCCTGGACGGCCTCGGTGACCGCGCCGCAGCGCGGGCAGTGGGTGTGCGTCGCGTGCCAGTAGGCCAGGGCGACCGCATGGGTGAACAGCCCGGCATCCCGGTCACCGAGCAGCGGCCCCGCCTGGCGCAGCCCGGCCACGTGGACACCGGGTTCCGGAGGGACCGCGGGCGCCGAACCCGGGGCCGGCAGCGGGCCCGCCCCGAGGCCGCCCCGGGGGCCGTCCACGCCGAAGTAGGCGACCCCGGCGTCGTCCACCCCGAGCAGGAACCGGACCCCCTCGGGCGCCTGCCCCGGTGCGGTCATTTCCAGCGCCGCCGCACCGCCGGTGAAGTCGATCCGCGCCTGCCCGTGGTCGAGCACGAGTACCCGGGTCGCCTCGTCCGCCCAAGCGGCCGCGATCCAGGCCTCGTCGGCACGGTGATGACTGGCCCGGTCCACGGCACCGCGGGCCAGGCTGAGGTCGCGGAGCACCCAGGCGCCCTCTCCCCGGTCCGCGGCCGGCACCCCGGGCGCGACGGCGGGCCCGGCGGGCTCCGGGGCGGGCGCACCGGGCTGCGGGGCGATGGCGCCGTCCGGCATCACCATCCGCCCGGGCCGGGGCTGGCCTCCGCTAGCTCATCCCACATGTAGGCCACGGCCTCGGCGCCCTTGAGCAGCATGGCCATGTCGACCTTCTCGTTCGGCGCGTGGATGCGGTCGGAGTTCAGCCCGCAGGCGATGAACACCAGTGGCGCGCCGAGGATCTCGGTGAGGTCGGCCTCGGGCCCGCTGCCGCCCTCCCGGGTGAACAGGGCCTCCATGCCGAACGCGCGCTCCACTGCCCGTTTGCCCGCCAGCACGGCGGGCGACCCGATCGGCGCGGTAGTGGGCCGCACCCCCGGGCCCTCGGGCGTGACGATCGCGTCGATCCCCGGCGGCGTGTGCGCCGCCACGTATTCCTGCAGCCCGGCGAGCACCTCGGCCGGGTCCTGATCGGCGACCAGGCGGAAGGAGAGCTTGGCGTGCGCCTGGCTGGGCACGATGGTCTTCGGCCCGGGGCCGGTGTGACCGCCCCACATGCCGTTGACCTCGGCCGTGGGCCGGGCCCAGACCCGCTCCAGCGTGGTGTACCCGTCTTCGCCGCTGGTGGCCTGGCTGTGCCCGGCGTCGGCGAGCCACGCCTTCTCCTCGAACGGCAGACGCCCGAACAGTTCCCGCTCCCCCTGGGTCAGGCTCGCCACCCTGTCGTAGAACCCGGGCAGCGTGACCCGCCCGCTGGCGTCGTGCAGGCCCGCGAGCAACCCGGCCATGACGTGCAGCGGGTTCGGCACGCCACCGCCGAAGGAGCCGGAGTGCAGATCCGACTGCGGGCCGCGCAGGGTGATGTCCGCGGCGGCCAGCCCGCGCATCCCGGTGCACAGCGACGGCACGTCCGCCGCCCACATCGTGGTGTCGGAGACCACGATGACGTCGCAGGCGAGCCGGTCGGCCTTGGCCCGCAGCAGCCCGGCGAAGTGCGGTGAGCCGGATTCCTCTTCGCCCTCGACCAGCAGCTTCAGCGTGACCGGGGGCGCGGTCGCCCCGGCCGCGGCCAGGCAGGCGCTCAAGCCCAGCGTGTGCAGCAGCACCTGGCCCTTGTCGTCGGAGGCGCCGCGGCCGAGCAGCACGCCGTCCCGCTCGGCCGGCTCGAACGGCGGGTAGTCCCACTCGCTGAGCGGTTCCACGGGCTGGACGTCGTGATGCCCGTACACGCAGACCGTGGGCGCGGCGGGGTCCGCGGCGGGCCAGCACGCGAACACCGAGGGCAGCCCGGGCGACTCCGGGGTGCCGGTCTCCCAGATCTCCACCTCGGGGAAACCGGTCGCGCGCAGGTGAGCCGCCAGCCACTCCGCGGACGCGCGCACGTCGGGATGGCGCGCGGGATCCGCGGAGATCGACGGGATCGCCAGCCATCGCTTCAGGTCGCCGAAGAAGCTTCCGGCGTTTTCCTCGATGTAGCTACGAACATCCATGCCTGAGATCGCCTCCCCAGCAGGCCGCCCCCGGCACTCTAGACCACCGGCCGCGGCCGCGCGCCGCGCAGGCCGGGCTACGGGGCGATGAACAGGTACTCGCGGGCGGTGCGCCGGCGGGCCGCCTGGTGCGTGCCGAAGGCGTAGGTGTGGTCGATGACCCGCACCTCGACGTGCCGCTTGACCTCGCGCAACAGCCCTTCGATGGTCGCGGCGTCGGGCACCGCGTTGGAGGAGTACGACAGCACGAGGGCGGAATCGCCGAACCGCTGGACCGTGCCGCGCAGCGCCTCGGTGACCGTGCGCGGGTAGGAGAACGGCGTGTAGCGCTTGGGCAGCTTCCGGGTCCGCGTGGTCTCCAGCGGCGCCTGGCCGCGCCAGTAGACCGACAGTCCCTCCAGGAAGTGGTAGCGCTTGATGTAGCAGTTGTCGTCGCGGGGCGGCGCGTACGGCGGATCCAGGTAGACCACGTCATGGCCGCCCGGGGGCAGGTCGAACACGTCGCACGAGGAGGCGGCGCAGGGCCGGCCGCTGTCGAAGACCACCCCGTTGTAGTCGGCGGCCCGCTCCGCGAAATGCTCCCGGAGCGGCAGGCGCAGGTCACGGCGGCCGTCGTCGTAACGCAGGCCGGTGACGGTGAAGACGCCCCTGGGCTGGCGGCGCGCCGCGGACAGCACCAGCGCGGCGATGGCCAGCGCCCGGCGGTGGCCTTCCATCCGGTCGATGTGCGACCACGCGGAGTCGAGGAAACGCAGGTCGGCCGCGGTGAAGTAGATCCCGCCGAAGGTGCGCTGGATGTAGTCACGGTCGTCGGCGGGCGGGCCGCAGATCCCGGCGATGTCGTCCGCGCTGAGGATCACGTCCTGGTTGACCACGCTGGCCCGCGCGATGACCGCGGGGAACGTGAGGAAGTCGTTCGCAGTGACCTGGTAACCGCAGGCCTTGAGCAGGTAGGACACCACGCCGCTGCCGGAGAAGGCGTCGAGCGCGGTGGCCCCGCCCAGTTCGGTGAAGGCCTGCGCCAGGTGCGGGATCAGCCGGTACTTCGAGCCCATGTACCGCAGCCGGGGAAACAGCCCGGCCCGGCGCACCGCCCCGGCCACGCCATCGGTCCCGGCCACGCCATCGGTCCCGGCCACGCCATCGGTCCCGGCCACGCCATCGGTCCCGGCCACGCCATCGGTCCCGGGCACGCCATCGGTCCCGGGCACCCCGGCGGTCCCGGGCACCCCGGCGGTTCCGGGGACGCCGGCCGGCGGCTGACTGATCACGGTGGCGGCCACAGACGTCATACTCGCACCGGCCGGGATCCTCCCGCGGCAGGGCGCGCGGTCAGCCTCCGGGATGACGGCGGCGGGATCGTCCTGCGGTCGGGGTCCTAGATCAGCCCCGGGGATGACGATTTCGCCGCGGCCGGGGCCTTAGCGTCGGGAGCCATGACGCCGCCACCCCGGCCCGGGCGCTGGAACGCACGGCCGCCCTGGCCGCCACCGGGGCGCCCTCGAGCGCCCGGCACCCGTTGCGCGCCGCCGACCGTGGCTGGGCTCCGCGCGGCGGGCTGGCGGCTGGCCCTCGGCCTGGCGCTGCTGTTCCTGCTGGCACCCGCCAGCCGGGTCGGCTACTTCGTGTACCCGCTGGGCCTGGCCGCCTGGCTGCTGCTGTCCCGCTGGCCCGGCCCGCCGGGTGAGAAGTCAGTCGATCCAGTACCGCAGCGCCGGCGGCTTGCCGTCCCGGTTCACCACTGAGTCCAGCACCCCGCCGCACCTCTCGATGACGGCTCGCGAGCCGAGGTTGCCCTGGTCGCACGTCACCAGCACCCGGCCGACCCCGGCGGCCCGGGCGATGACCAGGCTCTGCCGGAGAATCTCGGTGGCATACCCCCGGCGGCGGTACCGCGGCAGCACGCCATAGCCGATGTGACCACCCCACTCGGCGAGAGACGCGTTGAGCTGGAACCGGATGGACGTCCGGCCGACGATCTCGCCCGCCACGTCGGCCACCAGGAAGGTGCCCGGCACAAGCCGGGCGGGCAGGTTGCGCCCGTGCCGGTGATCCTCGAGTTCCTCGAGATAGCTGTCCCACGGCTTGCCGGGCTGGTAGCCGAGGCCGAACGTGTGGCCCTCGGCGGCCATGGCCCGGTGCCCCGCCGCGAACGCCGCCTCGTCCTCCGCAAGCGGCGGGCGCAACCGCAGCGCCCGCGCCGTTCTCGCCACGCCGCTGGCAAGTCTGTCCGGGCCGGCCGCAACCATCGTGCCAGGTTAGCCCGGCCCCCCGGGAACCTCATCTCAGTTTCGGCCGCGGGCCGCTAAGCAGCGGCCATTGACAGCGGCGTCAGCGGCCTGGTGGAGGTGGTGCTCGACAACCCGTCGAACGCGCCGGTCGGCAGCTTCGCGGTGGCCAACACCGGCGGCTGGTGCTCCTGGCGCACCGTTCCCGCGAACATCACGAAGGTCACCGGTACCCATACGGTGTACCTGGAGTTCTCTTCGGGCGCCTCCGGTGACCCGCCCTAAGTGAGCCTCCACTACTTCAATTTCCCGGTTTCCTGACCGGTGGCGCGGGCCGGGCCGTGCCCCCGCCCCGGCCCGGCCCGCGCCACCAGGAGGAGCCATGCTTGTCGCTTTCTCAGTCACCCCGCTCGGCGTGGGAGACGCGGTCGGCGAGTACGTCGCGGACGCTGTGCGCGTGGTCCGCGACAGCGGGCTGCCGAACCACACCGACGCGATGTTCACCACGATCGAGGGCGACTGGGACGAGGCGATGGCCGTGGTCAAGCACGCCGTCGAGGCGGTCGCGGCCAAGGCCCCCCGGGTCAGCGTGGTGCTCAAGGCCGACATCCGCCCGGGGGTGACCGGCGCGCTCAGCGCGAAGATGGAGAGCCTGGAGCGCCACCTGGCCGGCTGACCTCGCGCCCCGGGCACAAGCGCGCCCGGCGCCCCGCGCTACCGGGGCCAGGCCGGGGAGCGGGTCAGCGCGCCTGGCCTGCCGGCGGGACCTCTTCGATGAGCGCGGCCAGCCCGGCCTCGTCGAGCAGGTCGGCGGGCCGCAGCGTCTGGTCGTGGCGCACGTAGTAGAAGGCCGCGCGGACCTGGTCAAGCGGCACCCCGGCCAGGGTGGCCCAGGCCACCCGGTAGGCGGCGAGCTGGACCGCGGCGGCGCGCAGGTCGGCGGCCGAGGTCGGCGGCTCCCCCGTCTTCCAGTCGACCACGTCGTAGCCGCTGCTGGCGGGGTCGGCGAACACGGCGTCGATCCGGCCGCGGACCGTCCGGCCCGCGACCAGGGTCTCGAACGGCACCTCCACGTCCACCGGCCACCGGTCCCCCCACCCCCCCGCCTCGAACCGCTCCCTGAGCAGGGCGAGGTCGGCGTCGTCGGGGTCGTCGGCCGGGTCGTCGGCGGCGCCGAGCAGGTCGGCCGGGTCGATCAGCCGCTGCTGGCCGAACCGCTGCTCCAGCCAGCGGTGGAAGGCGGTGCCCCTGCGGGCCTGCGGCACCGGCGGCCGGGGCATCGGCCGGCGGATCTGCTGGGCCAGCCTGTCCGGGTCGGCGGCCATGGTGACCAGCGAGGACACCGACAACTGGGCCGGCAGCGGCACCGCCGCCCCGGCACTTCCGCGCCGCTCGGACAGCTCGGTCAGCAGCAGGCCGGTGTCCCTGGCCCAGGCGCGGGCGAGCACCCGGTCGGCCTCGCTCAGCTCACCGCCGGCCCCAGCATCGTTCCCGGCCCCGGCGCCGTCCGCGGCCCCGGCGTCGTTCCCGGCCCCGGCGTCGGCCCCGGCCCTGGCCGGGGAGCCCTCGCCAGCCCTGGCCCCGCTCGCGCCGCCGCCCGCCCAGGTCCCGTCCGGGCCGCTGCCGCCGCCGTCATCGCCCGCCCCGCCCGCGCCCGGCGGCCGGGCAAGCTCGCGTTCCACCAGCGCGGCCGCCTCCCGCACGGCCTCCTGCCGCGGCCCCTCGGCGTCCGGCGGCCAGGACACGACGGCGGGCTCGGCCAGCGCCGGGTTCTGCGCGCTGTCGTCCGGCGCCGGTGCCCAGCGCGCCACGGTGCCCGAGCCGTCTGCGCACGCGGCGCGGACCTCCTCCAGGAACAGCGAGGGGCCCAGCGGTGACGCGGCCTCGCCCCACCAGTAGCCGCAGCAGGCGACCCAGTACGCGGCCCGGGTCACCGCCACGTAGGCGAGCCGCCGCTCCTCGGCCAGCTCGCGCGCCGAGCAGGCGCTGGTGAAGCCGTCCCGTGACGCCTCCTCCAGGTCCCGCAGCGCCGGCAGGTCCCCGGCGTCGCCGCGCAGGCCGAACGGGAGCAGCCGGGGGTTCTCGGTCCACCGGGTGGTGACCCTGGGCTTCGCGGGAAACACCGACGCCCGCGGGCCGGCCGCCAGGCCAGGCACCACCACCGCGGCCCACTGCAGGCCCTTGGCGGCGTGCACGGTGGTCAGCGTGACCGCGTTGGCCCCGCTCGGCTGGCCGGACTCCAGGCCGAACTCCTCCGCCTCGGCCGCGGTCAGGTAGGAGAGGAACGCGCCGAGCGTGGGCTCCTCCTCGTCGTCGGCGAACGCGGCCGCCGCGTCCGCGAACGCGTCCAGGTCGGCGCGGGCGACCGCGGGATCCCGCCACGGCTGCGCGGCCACCTCGATGTCCAGGCCCAGCGTCCGCTCGACCTCCCCGACCAGGTCGGGCAGCGGCCGGCTGACGTGCGCCCGCAGCGCCCGCAGCTCGGCGGCCAGCGCGGCGAAGCGCTGGTAGCCCCGCGCCGAGTAGGCGCCCCGGTCGCCCAGGTCGTCCAGCGCCTCTACCAGGCTGCCGGGCAGCGCGGTCAGGTCCGTGACCGCCTGCGCCAGCGCATCCTCTCCATCCAATACGCCGCGGCCCTCATCCCCGGCTCCTGCCGCTGGCTCTGCGCCGGGGCCGGCCAGGTGCGGTGTGCCCGCGCCGGGCTGGCTGCCGCCGGGCGGGCGTTCGCCGGGGCGGCGCGGGCCGGGGCCGGCCGGATCGCGGGGCTCGCGGGCCAGGTCCCGGGCGCGCCTGCCCAGGGCGACCAGGTCCCTGGGCCCGATCCGCCACCGTGGCCCGGTGAGCAGCCGGGCCAGCGCGGCGGACGCGGCCGGGTCGTGCAGCACGCGCAGGGTGGCCACGATGTCGGCGACCTCGGGGACGGTGAGCAGCCCGCCCAGGCCGACCACCTCGACCGGGACCCCTTGCGCCTCGATCGCCGCGCGCAGCAGGGCGAACTGGGAGCGCTTGCGGCACAGCACGGCGATGTCGGACGGCTGGACGGGAGGCCGGTCCCAGGGCCCGCCGTCCGGGGCGATGCCCGCGGGCAGCCGGATCAGGCCCGCGACCTGTTCCGCCACCCAGCGGGACTCCTCGGCGGCGGTCTCGAGCAGCGCGCAGACCACAGCGCCGCGCCCGGCCCGGCCCGGCGGCGCGACCAGCCTGGGCACCTGGGACACCTGGTCCCGCAGGTCGCGCTGGATGACCGCGGCGACGTCGAGCACCCGTCCGGTGTTGCGGAAGCTGGTGGCGAGCTGGGCGACCCTGGCCGGGTGCACGCCCGCGGGAAACTCCCGGGCGAACCGGGCCAGGTTGCCCGCGCTGGCGCCGCGCCAGCCGTAGATCGACTGGCACGGGTCGCCCACGGCGGTGACCGGGTGCCCGCCGCCGAACAGCGCCTTCAACAGCACGAGCTGGGCGTGGCTGGTGTCCTGGAACTCGTCGAGGAGGACCACCTGGTACCGGGCCCGCTCGATCGCGCCCACCTCGCGGTGCCGGGTCGCGATCCGGGCGGCCAGCGTCACCTGGTCGCCGTAGTCGATGACCTCCCGGGCCGCCTTGGCCGCGGCGTACCCGGCCACGAGCGGCAGCAACTGCTCCCTGGTGCGCTGGCAGTCCAGGATCTTCCTGACCGCGCCGGGCACGCGCCCGGGCAGCGCCCGCGCCGCCGCCTCCAGCCAGTCACCGATCTGGTAGACGTCCGCGGGGTCGGCCAAGTGCTCGGCGAGTTCCCCGGCGAGGTCAAGCACCGCGGCGGTCACCGACTGCGGGGACCAGCGCACGGCGTCCATCGGCCCGGCGTAGGCGGCCACCACCCGGGCCGCCATCTGCCACGCCACCGCCGGGGTGATCAGCCGCACCGTTGGCTCCAGGGCCTCCCGCAGCGCGTGGTCGGCGACCAGCCGGGCGGCGTAGGAGTGGTAGGTGGACACGATGGGCTCGCCGTCGAGCAGGTCGCCGCCGGGCGGCTCACCCTGCGCCGCGGCGCTGGGCAGGCTGCCCGGCACCCGGCCGTCCAGGGTGCCGAGCACGGCGCCGCTGGCCAGGTCGGCCCCGGCGCGGCTGCCCAGCCGCCCGCTCGCCGGGCCGCCGCCCACCTCGTGCCAGGCCGGGCCGCCCAGCGGGCCGTACCCGGGCCCGCCGCCCGGCCCGCCGTGGTCCGGCCCGCCGTACCCGGGCCCGCCGGGCGGCATGCCGTATCCGGGCCCGTCAGCCGTGCCGCCGCCGGGCGGGCCGCCGGTGAGCAGGCCGCCGCCCGGCCGGAAACCGCCCGCCATCGGGACACCGGCCGGGCCGGCGGTCGCTGGCCCGTCCGGCAGGCCCGCCGCCACGCCAGCGGCCCCGGTCACGTCCAGGCCCGCCCGGCGCAGGCCCGCGAGCCTGGCGCGTACCCGCTGGCCCAGTTCGGCGGCGGCCTTGCGGGTGAAGGTGAGGCCGAGGACCCGTTCCGGCCGGACCATGCCGTTGGCGACCAGCCAGACCAGCCGGGCCGCCATCGTCTCGCTCTTGCCGGACCCCGCGCCCGCGATGACCGCCAGGGGCTCCAGCGGCGCGGAGATCACCTCGGCCTGCTCCGCGGTGGGCTCGGGCAGCCCGAGCAGCCGGGCCAGGTGCCCAGGCTCGTACCGGATGGGCAGGCTCACCGGGTGACCTGCTCGCCGTCGGGGTGGACCGGGCAGCAGGTCCGGACCGGGCAGTTCCGGCACCCGGGGTTCACCTTCGCCTCGAATAGCGGCCCGGCCATGCCCGCCGCCACGATCTCGACCAGGTCCCGCGCCCAGTCGGGCTCCGGGTCGTCGGGCAGCGCCCGCTGTGGCTGCACCCGCACCTGGGCGGACAGGCTCGCCTTGCCCACCTGGATCAGCTCGGCACCGCCCGGCTCGGTCAGGCCGAACCGCTCGAACGCCCCGAGCAGGACCGCGAGCTGGTACACGCCGAGCTGCGGGTGCCGGTCCAGGTCCGTGGACGGCACCGGGGTGGACCCGGTCTTCAGGTCCACGACGATGGCCCGGCCGTCCGGATCCCGCTCCAGCCGGTCCACCCGCCCGGTGATCTCCACCGCGCCCACCTGCGTGCGCAGTTGCTGCTCGACCGCGACCAGCTCCCGCGGGTTGGCCCGGTGCCAGGCGAGGAACTTGTTCACCATGACCCGGGCGCGTTCCCGCTCCTTCTCGCTGTACCAGGGGCTGCCGAAGTCCAGGTGATGCCAGATCTCGTCGATCCGCCCATCGATCATGTCGGCATCGGCGCCGGTGGCGGCGAGCACCGCGGCCGCGTGGATGAGGATGCCGAAGTGCCTGATCACGTCCGAGGACCCGGCGCCGGCCGCGACCTCGAGCAGCCAGCGCAGCCCGCACCGGTGGAACGACTCGACCTGGGACGGCGACAGCCGGACCAGCAGGCCGTCCGCGGCGGCGGGGACCGGCCCGGGGTCGGACAGCTCGGTGAGCTGGTACCACTGCCCCGGGTGGGCACCCCGGACCCCGGCCGCGGCCAGCCGGGCGAGCTGGGCCGCCGCCGCCCGGCGCAGCGCGGGCGGGCGGTCCGGGTCGGCCGCGGCCCGCCGCAGGTCGGCGGTGAGCGCGGGCAGCGACAGCCAGCGGGGGGCGGCGCCGGACACGTCCTCGATGCCGATGTCGTCGCCGGCCAGCTCGGCCAGGAACCTGGACGGCCGTTCCTGGCTGTCGTCACTGCCCGACGCGGTGACCACCAGGTGCCGGCGGGCCCGGGTGACCGCGACGTAGAACAGCCGGCGTTCCTCGTTGAGCAGCTTGGCCGCGAGGGCGGCGGCCATGGCATCGGTGCCGGTGCCCGGCACCAGCACCCCGGCGGCCGCGTCCATGAGCTCGTCCATGCCGAGCAGGGACGAGCGCATCCGCAGGTCGGGCCAGATGCCCTCCTGGACCCCGGCCACCACGACGACATCCCACTCCAGGCCCTTGGCCCGGTGCGCGGTCAGGATCCGGACGGCATCGCCCTCCGGTGCGTGGTCCGCGAGGGTGTCGCCGGGGATCTCCTGGCCGGACATGCTGTCCAGGAACAGCGAGGCCGAGCCCGGCGGCAGCCGCACCGCGAACCGGGCGGCGGAGTCGAACAGCGCGCACACCGCGTCGAGGTCGCGGTCGGCCGCGGCGCCGCGGGATCCGCCGGCCGCCGAGGTCGCCTGCCATACGGGCGCGATGCCGGAGGCGTCCCAGACGGCCCAGAGCACGTCGTGCGCGTTGCCCTCCGCCGCGGTCTGCCGCGCGAGCGCCAGCAGGCCGGCCACCCGCCGGGCGGCGTCCGCGGCGCTGGCATGGATCAGGGTCAGCTCGCGCGGGTCGCGCAGGACGGCGGCCAGCGGCTGCCAGTGAAGGGGGGATGGGGAGGCGGATGGGGCCTCACCGGCGTCCCGCGCCGCCGCCCGCAGCGCCCGGCGGAGCCGGCGCAGCCCCAGGGCGTCGGTGCCGCCGAGCGGCCCGGCGAGCAGTTCTACCGCCGCCTCCTCGTCGAGGGTCTCCGGATGCAGCGCGCAGCGCAGCAGCAGGAGCAGCGGGCGCACCCCGGGCTCGGCCTCCAGCGGCAGCTCGTCGCCCGCGATGACCGAGGGCACCCCGGTGGCCGCGAGTGCCCGGCGCAGCAGCGGCACCTGGCCGATGACCGACCGGACCAGGACCGCCATGGACGACCAGGGCACCCCGTCGTACAGGTGGGCCCGGCGGAGCGCATCGGCCACCACCGTGGCCTCCTGGCTGGCGCTGGCGGCGATCACCACCCGGACCGTCCCGGCCGGGGCGGACGGCAGCGGCCGCAGATCGCGATGACCGCCCGGCGGCTGGCTGCCGCGTGGCCGGTCACCGCCCTGGCCGTTGCCGGGCTTGCGGGGCGCCGGGACCGCCGCGGGCGGCGCCGCCGGGCGCGGCTGCGCGGCGGGCGGGGCGGGGAGCCTGGCCGCGATCCGGCGTGACGCCGCGAGCAGGACGGCTCCGCTGCGCCGGCAGGTGCCCAGGGCGATGATCCGGGCGGGCCGGTCGTCGGGGGTGCGGAACCGGTCGGGGAACCGCATGATCGCGCTCACGTCGGCGCCGCGGAACGCGTAGATCGCCTGATCCGGGTCCCCGACCACGATCAGTTCCCGGCCGTCGCCGGCCAGCGCGTGCAGCAGTGCCTCCTGGGCCGGGTCGGTGTCCTGGTACTCGTCCACCAGGACCACGTCGTAGGCCTTGCGCTCCCGTTCGCGGACCGCGCCGCGGGACAACAGCGCCGCGGCGATCCTGATGATCTCGGCGTAGTCGTAGGCGGGCACCGGGGCCAGGTCGAACCGCGCGTCGTAGCGGGCGAGGAACGCCCCGGCGGCGACCCAGTCATCCCGGTCCCGCTGGCGGCCCAGCCGGGCGAGCGCGCGCCCGTCGAACCCGCGCTCGGCGCCGCGCAGCAGGAAGTCCCGCAGTTCCGCGGCGAATCCCCGGGTACCCAGGGCCGGCCGCAGCCGTTCCGGCCAGCGGGTCCCGCCGTCCTCGGCCTCGCCGCGCAGCAGCCGCCGCACCTCCAGCAACTGCTCCGGGCCGGACAGCAGCGTCGGCGGCTCGTCGCCGGCCAGCGTGAACTCGCGGCGCACCAGCGCGTACGCGTAGCTGTGGAAGGTCAGCGCGAGCGGCTCCCTGGTGGTCCGGCCCAGCCGTGCGGTGATCCGCTGGCGCAGTTCCTCCGCGGCCTTGCGGCTGAACGTCAGGACGAGCACCCGGTCCGGGTCGATGCCGCGCCGGGTGATGCGGTCCACCACGGTCTCCACGATCGCGGTGGTCTTCCCGGTGCCCGGCCCGGCGAGCACGAGCAACGGCAGCCCTTCATGGTCCACGACGGCCCGCTGTGCCGCGTCGAGGACCGGTGCCCCGCCCGCCCGGGGAGGCGGGCGGACCAGGTGATAGGCCGGCGAATGTTCACTCATGTCAATTAGGCATTCCAGCAGACCCCTATGACATCCCGCGCTCCTTTGCCGCGCAAGCGCCGGCGCGCCGCCAAAAAGCGCCAAGAAAGGGCATGGGCCGTTCCCCGTTTCCGCGCGATCCGCCGACGTGATCATGACTTTGGTGGGCCTGTGGCACCACCAAAGTCATGATCACGAACGCGGGGAGGGGCGTAAGCCCGGCGGATGTCCGCGCCGATAGCGGGCGGCCCGGCCGACCGTCGCGGTGCCAGCACTCCGGCCCGGAGACTCAGCGGTCCGGCGAGCCGGCGTGCTACCGCCGTGCGCTCGGGCCGGTGACCCAGCCGCCCGGCGTGAGCCAGCGGGCCTGGCGCATGTCCACGCCGGACACGCCGCCGTCGCGGGCACGGCGCAGCGGCGTGCCCTCTTCCAGGTAACGGGCCAGTGCTTCGCGCTCGTGGCCGGCCAGGAACGAACCGTCGGCGTGGATCACCCGCCACCAGGCCACTCCCCCGCCCCATTGCGACATCACCCGCCCGACCTGGCGCGGGCCCGCTTCACCGAGGTACTCGGCGATGTCCCCGTAGGACATCACGCGCCCCGGCGGGATGCTGTCGGCAATCCCGAGTACCCGTTCGGCGAAGTCGGTCGGGTGGCCGGTCACCATGGGCCGGACGAGGGCCAGGTGTCGTCGTCGGCGGGGGGCAGGCCGTCCGCCCGGCCGCCCGAGCGGCCCGGCGGTTCCGTGGCCTCGGGGTACCCGGCGAGCGGCCCGGTGTCCGCATCGAGGGAACGGCCACCCGGGGCCTCGGCGGCGCGGGGGAATCCGGGCAAGCCAGGTGACCCGGGGTTGGTCGGGCCGTCCGCGGCCACGAGGAACCCGGACCCGCCGGGCGAACGGAACCCGGGGAATCCGGAGCGCTCCGCGGTGCCGGGGCCGTCCGGGGAGCCAGGGAACTCAGCAGCGCCAGGGGTACCGGGGAGCCCGGAGCCTGCCGGGGCAACGGGGCCGCCGGGGGGCCAGGAGGATGGCTGGTGACCGGCGGGCGGCCGGTAGCCCGTGGGCGCCGACCCGTTGCTCGCTGGAGGTGGCCCGTTGCTCGCGGGCGGTTCGGGGCTGCCGGGCGGCGGCAGGTAGTCGGCGGCCTGCCCGTTGCTGTCCGGCGGGATCGGCTCGCGCGGCGCCCCATAGCCCGGATAACCCGCTGGCGCTCCGTAGCCGGGCGCTTCGTGGCCCCGGTCTTCGTGGCCCCGGTCTTCGTAGCCCCGGTCTTCGTAGCCCGTCGGCGGGCCGGGCTCCGCGGGCGGCAGGGAGCCGGCCGGCTGCGGGTAGGCCCCCGGTGCCCCGTATCCCGCTGGCCGTACGGAACCCGCCGACCCCCGGTAGCCCGAGGGCGGCAAGGTGTCCGAGGGCGGCACGGAATCCCTGGGCCTCTGGTATCCGGCGGGCGGCATGGTGTCCGCCGGCGGTATGAAATCCGCAGGCTCCCGGTATCCCAGGGACGGCACGGCACCCGTGAGCGGCACGGACTCCGCGGGCTCTTGGTAACCCACGGGCGGCACGGCACCCGTGAGCGGCACGGACTCCGCGGGCTCCCGGTATCCCGGGGGCGGCGCGGAATCCGTCGGCGGGCCGGGATCGGCAGGCTGCTGGAGCCCCATGGGCGGCCGTAGCCCGCCCGGTGGCTTGTATCCCCCCGATGCCCAGTAGCCCGCGGAGCGGCCGTAACCTCCCTCGCCCCCACCCGGCCAGGTATCGCCCGCCCCGGAACCACCAAGGCCATCGCCGCCCGGCCCGGCCCGGCCCAGCCCCGCGGCACCAGGCCCAGGCCCAGCCCCCGGCCCAGCCCCGGGCCCGGCTGTGCCGCCCCGGCCGCCGGGCGCGCCGGGGCCCGAACCCCAGCCGGCGGACGCGCCTGAACCACCGGCCCGGCCAGCGGTCGCACCAGGGCCGGCGGCCCAGCCGTCCGGCACGCCGTTGCCACGGGCCCAGCCAGCGGGCGCGCCGGAGCCAGCGGGCGCGCCGGAGCCAGCGGGCGTACCGGAGCCACCGGGCGTACCGGAGCCAGCGGGCACGCCGGAGCCAGCGCCCCAGCCGGGGCCAGGACCGGCCCCCGGAGCCCAGCCGGCGGGCGCCCCGACGACGGCGGGCCGCCGGGTCACGATCAGCCGGAACACCAGGACAAGCACGACGACCAGGCAACCCAGCGCGGCCAGCGAGTCGACCAGGAGCTGCCGCTTGTTCCGCGGGGTCACCGGCACCGCGGGAATGGCCTGCGGGCCGCCGCCGAACTGCGCCGCCGCGACCAGGCCATGGCCGGTGCCCTGGTCCCTGGCCAGCCGCCCGGCCATCTTCAGCGCGGCCGTGGCGTCCACCGTGCCGAACCCGACCTGCTCGTCATAACCCCCGTGCGGCTTGTTCGCGGTGCTCGCGGTGATGGCCTGCACGACCAGGGCCGGGGCCAGCGTGGGATACAGCGACTTGATCAGCGCGGCCACCCCCGCGGTCAGGGCGCAGGCCGGGCTCGTGCCGCTGACCAGCCAGTACTGCCCGTCCCTGCCCTGCGCGGGCACGCGCACCCCGGGGGCCGCCACCTGGACCGACAGGTTGGCGCTGGAGAACCCGGCGGGCACGCCGCTCTGCGAGATGGCGCCGACCCCGAGTACCCCGGGGTAGTCGGCGGGGAACGAGTAGGGGGCGTTCCCGTGCTGGCCGGCGGAGGCGCCGCCGGAGTTGCCCGAGGACGCGACCACCACGATCCCCTGGGCCAGCGCAGCGGCGATCGCGGCGCGGACCGGGAGGCTCGCGCCCTGGTACCCCAGGGACATGCTGATGACGTTGACCCGCTTGCTCGTCGCGTAGTGGATCGCGGCGGCCAGGTGCCCCTGCACCTTGGACTCCGATTCGTGCTGGTACCGGTGGTACCCGGGATCGCCCTGGTCGGTGACCGCGCGGATGGAGAGGATCTTGGCGGCGGGCGCCAACCCCGTGATCCCGCTTGACCCGCCGGGGGCGTGCCCGTGCCCGGCGATGAGGGACGCCATCCAGGTGCCGTGCACTCCCCAGTTCACGTTCGCCGGCGGCGTGTTCACGCCGGAGAAGTCGCGTCCCGTCGTGACCGAGCCACTCAGATCCGGGACCTGCCCGTTCACCCCGCTGTCGATCAAGGCGACGGTCACCCCGGACCCCTGGGTGTGCTGCCACGCGCCAGCCACGTCCATAGCGGTCAGCACCCATTGCTCTTGCTGGCGCACGGCGTCGGCCCGCGCCGCGCTCGCCGAGCCGACGGCGACGGCGGGCGCGGCGAGCAGCGCGGCCAGCACGGCCGCCGGGGTGCGCCACCGGCGGAGGCGGTGCGGCGGCCTCAGCATCCGGGGCTCCCGGGGCAGTGCGGCACCGCCGGGGGGGCGCCGAGCCGGGAGGCCACCGAGTGGCCGACCCCGTAGGCCAGGTTGTCCATCTCGGCCTGGGTGTAGATGTCGTGTCCCTGGCTGAGCAACGGCCTGCCGTCGGCGTACCCCACGGTGGCGAGCACCAGGTAGGGGCCCGTAAGCCTGCTCCAGCCGACCTTGTGGCCCGGGCCGGCGAAATGCGCGGTGGTGGTGCGGCGGAACGACACGGCGCGCAGCCACGGCTGGGGGCCGCCCCGCGCCGGTCGAGCACCCGGCCGACCGGGCGGGCGGTGGCGTTCCGGCACGAGGTCTGGGCGGCGATGCCGACCCGTTCCGCCCGGAGCGCCAGCGGCTCTCCCCCGCCGAACGCGGATCCGGGCAGCTCGTAGCCGATGGCCGAGGGGAAGATCCGGCCGGCGGGCCAGGTCCGCCAGCGCTTGGCTACCTCCCAGGACATAATTTGCTGCCGTTGGGCCTGGCTGAAGCTGCGCGGCAGGAACTGGATGGCGGCAGCCCCGGCGGACAGGGCCAGCCCGGTGAGCCCGGCCAGCAGGCCGATCATCACGATGAACCGGCCGAATCGGCCGCCACGCGGCCGGGGCGATGGTGGCGGGGACGCCTCGAGCGGCTGGGCACCGTACCCGGCACCAGCGGTCCGGCCTGCGAAAACGCTGTCAGAGGGGGGTGTGCGTGGCCCCGGCGGAGCCCACGGCGGCACGGCTGGTGGTCTGCCCGACTCGGGGCTCCCGTTTTCCAGCTCGTCCCGCATCGTCACAACGGAATCGTACGGCCTGGCCGGAGGTCCCGCCTCCCGGCGCGGGCTTGGCGGCCCCCGGGGGACCGCCGCCCGCACCGGCCCGCCTGTCAGTAGGCCGGGAGCGAGGGATCGACCTGGCTGATCCAGGCGAGCACACCACCGCCGACGTGGACCGCGTCGGAGAAGCCCGCGTCCTTGATCACGGCCAGCACCTCGGCCGACCGGGCCCCGCTCTTGCAGTGCAGCACGATCCGCTTGTCCTGGGGCAGCCGCTCCAGCGCGGCACCGGACAGGAACTCCCCCTTGGGGATCAGCGTCGCGCCCGGGATGGACACGATCTCGTACTCGTTGGGCTCCCTGACGTCCACCAGGAAGATGTTCTCGCCCGCGTCGAGCATGCCCTTCAGGTCGGTGGCGGTGATGGTCGAGCCCGCCGCGGCATGCTGGGCGTCCTCGGAGACCACGCCGCAGAACTCCTCGTAGTCGATGAGCTCGGTGATCGTGGGGTTCTTGCCGCAGACCGGGCACTCGGGGTCCTTGCGGACCTTGACCGAGCGGAACGTCATGTCCAGGGCGTCGTAGATCATCAGGCGGCCGGCCAGCGGCTCACCGATCCCGGTGATGACCTTGATGGCCTCGTTGACCTGGAGGGAGCCGATCGTCGCGCAGAGCACGCCCAGGACGCCGCCCTCGGCGCAGGAGGGCACCATGCCCGGCGGCGGCGGTTCGGGGTAGAGGCACCGGTAGCACGGGCCGTGCTCGGCCCAGAACACGCTCGCCTGGCCGTCGAACCGGAAGATCGAGCCCCACACGTACGGCTTGCCCAGCAGCACGCAGGCGTCATTGACCAGGTATCTGGTGGCGAAGTTGTCGGTGCCGTCCACGATGAGGTCGTAGCCGGCGAAGATCCGCATCGCGTTGTCGGAGTCGAGCCGCTCCTCATGCAGGTTCACCGTGACGAGCGGGTTGATCTCGTTGATCGTCTCCTTGGCGGACAGCGCCTTGGACTTGCCCACGTCCGAGGTGCCGTGGATGACCTGGCGCTGCAGGTTCGACTCGTCCACCACGTCGAAGTCGACGATGCCCAGCGTGCCGACGCCCGCCGCGGCCAGGTACATCAGCGCGGGCGAGCCGAGGCCGCCGGCGCCGACGCACAGCACCTTGGCGTTCTTCAGGCGGCGCTGGCCGGTCTTGCCCACGTCCGGGATGATCAGGTGCCGGGAGTAGCGCCGGACCTCGTCCACGGTCAGGTCATCGGCGGGGGAAACCAGCGGCGGCAGCGACACGGCAGGTCTCTTCTCCTAAGTCGTGACATGCGGGCACGGTTCCGCCCGCTCCAGGATTCAACCAGGCCCTCTCATGCGGCATTCCCCCAAGGTGGCCGCCATCACCAGGCTTGGCCCAGCCGCTGACATACGATGTCACGCCCTGCCCGGGAACCACGTCCGCGCTGGTCGCGTGGCTGGCGGTGGAGAGGACGGGGTGCCCCGCCGGGCTGGCGGGCCGGAAATGTCACCGTGGGCCGGTAGAACAAGGGACAGGCGAAGGCGTTCGGGGGCGGTGAGCGTGAGCCGGCCGGATCGCCGCGCAGCCCGGTATTGACCATTCACGGGAGGTTCCCATGCCTGCACTGCCCCCCGACCGGCCCGGATGCCCGAAGGCGCCCGGCGGGCGCAGGCCGCTGCCCGACTTGGCGGCGGTCCGGTTGTACCTGGTCCCCGACCCGGCCCCGCCCTACGACGAGGAGGTTTCCGCCGGGGAGCCGGGCTGCGGCAGGTTACCGGGCTGGGCCCCGCGCGCTGAATCGCCCGGCGCGGAACCGCCCGGCGCGGAACCGCCCGCCGCGGAACCGCCCGCCGCGGAACCGCCCGCCGCGGAACCGCCCGCCGCGGAACCGCCCGCCGCGGAACCGCCGTCGGCCGGGCTGCCCCGGCCCCCGGCCGCTGCCGCCGGGACGCCGCCCGGCTGGCCGGACCGTTTCGCCCAGGTACTGGCCGAGGCCCTGGCGGGGTCCCGTCCGCCGCGCCAGCTGGTGCCGTGGACCACCCAGGAGACCCTGGACCGCATCCAGCGCCTCGGCCCGCGGCTCGCGTCCGCGCAGCGTCCCCTGGTCCGCCGGGTGGTCACCTCCCAGCCCGCCACGGACGTGCTGGAGATGACCGTCGTCGTGGGCTTCGGCCCCCGGGTCAAGGCGATGGCCGTCCGGCTGGAGCGAACCGGGGCGCGGCTCCCCGCGCGCCGGGGCGATCCGTTGACCGGCCGCTGGGTATGCACGGCCGTGGAGGCCGCCTGAGCGCTCGCCAGCCGCCGCCCTCAGGCCGGCCGGGTTCCGGGGCTGGCCGGACGAAGCGGTCAGCCCCGGCTGCCCGGCCGGCGCGGGCCAGCCACGCGCGGGCCAGCCACGCGCGGGCCGGCCACGCGCGGGCTTAGCGAGCGGCAAGCCCGGCCAGCCACGGGGCATCGTTTGTCCGGATAAAGCGCTGCGGTGCGGGCAGGCAGGCGCCCGGAGACCTCAGCCGCTGGCGCGGTTGCGCGGGTCGCCGTGGCAGAGCTTGTACTTGCGGCCCGAGCCGCACGGGCACGGCGCGTTCCGCCCGACCTTGGCGAACTTGCCGCCGTCGGCCGACTCGGTACGCCGCTCGACTTGGCCGCCGCCGTCCGCGCTTGGCGCGCTGTAGGAGAGCCGGCCGGAGCGCTGCGGGCGGCTGAGCCCGGGCGCGACGACCGAGGGCGTCCCGGCTCCGGGCTGGCCGCCGCCGGGCTGCCCGCCACCCGGCTGGGCTCCGCCAGGCTGCCCACCATCCGGCCGGGCTCCGCCAGGCTGGCCGCCGCCGGGCTGGGCACCGGCCGCCCGCTGGCCACGGTTTCCGGCCGCGTGCCGGCCGCGCGGCGCGCCGTTGCCGGTCGCGTTGCCCGCGGCGGGACCGCCAGCGGCGGGAGCCGGGCGCTGGCCGGGCCGGGCCGGCGGGGCCTGGCGCAGCCCCGCCGGGGCCGCCGGACCGCCGTTCGCCGCGTCCTCGACGATCGGGTTCTCCTGGACCTCGACCTGGAGGTTGAACAGGTTGCCGACCGACTCCTCCTTGATCCCCTCCATCATGCTGTTGAACAGGTCGTAGCCCTCGCGCTGGTACTCGATCAGCGGATCCCGCTGTGCCATGGCCCGCAGCCCGATGCCCTCGCGGAGGTAGTCCATCTCGTAGAGGTGCTCGCGCCACTTGCGGTCGAGCACCGACAGCACGACGCGGCGCTCCAGTTCCCGCATGACGTCCGGGGTGAGCTCCTCCTCGCGGCTGTCGTAGGACCCCTGCGCGTCCTCCCTGAGGATCTCGACGAGGAAGTCCCTGGACAGCCCGGCCCGGTCGCCGCCGGCCTCCTCGATCACGTCGTCGATGGTCAGCTTCGGGTGGTACAGCTCACCGAACGCGGTCCACAGCCGGTCGAGGTCCCATTCCTCGGGGAAGCCTTCCTCGGTCGCGCCGGTGACGTAGGCGGTGACCACCTCGTCGATCATCTGCCGGATCTGCTCGTGCAGGTCGGCGCCCTCGAGGACCTCGCGGCGCTCCCCGTAGACGACCTTGCGCTGGCGGTTCAGCACGTCGTCGTACTTGAGCACGTCCTTGCGGATCTCGAAGTTCTGCTGTTCCACCTGGGTTTGCGCGGACCTGATCGAGCGGGACACCGCCTTGGACTCGATCGGCACCTCCGGCGGCGTCTTCAGCCACTCCATGAAGTGGGCGACCTTGTCGGAGTTGAACATCCGCATCAGGTCGTCTTCCAGGGAGAGGTAGAACCGGGACTCGCCGGGGTCACCCTGACGGCCGGACCGGCCACGGAGCTGGTTGTCGATCCGCCGGGACTCGTGCCGCTCGGTGCCGAGCACGTACAGGCCGCCGATCGCGACGACCTCCTCGTGCTCTTCGGCCACCGCGCGCTTGGCCTTCTCCACGGCCTCCGGCCAGGCCTTCTCGTAGTCCTCCGGCGTCTCGACCGGGGACAGCCCGCGCTGGTGCAGTTCCAGGTCGGCGATGAACTCGGGGTTACCGCCGAGCATGATGTCGGTGCCACGGCCGGCCATGTTGGTCGCCACGGTGACCGCGCCCTTGCGCCCCGCCTGGGCCACGATCGCGGCCTCACGCTCGTGGTTCTTCGCGTTCAGCACCTCGTGCGGCACGCCGCGGCGCTTGAGCAGCCGGGCCAGCACCTCGGACTTCTCCACGCTGGTGGTGCCGACCAGCACCGGCTGGCCCGCCTCGTAGCGCTCGGCCAGGTCGTCCACGACCGCGTCGAACTTGGCCTGGGCCGTCTGGTACACCATGTCGGAGTGGTCGGCCCGGATCATCGGCCTGTTCGTGGGGATCGGCACCACGCCGAGCTTGTAGATCTGGTGGAACTCGTTCGCCTCGGTCTGCGCGGTGCCGGTCATGCCGGCCAGCTTGTCGTAGAGGCGGAAGTAGTTCTGCAGCGTGATCGTGGCCAGCGTCTGGTTCTCGTTCTGGATGACCACGCCCTCTTTGGCCTCGATGGCCTGGTGCATGCCCTCGTTGTAGCGGCGGCCGTGCAGGATGCGGCCGGTGAACTCGTCCACGATGAGGACCTCGCCGTTCATGACGACGTAGTCCTTGTCCCGTTTGTACAGTTCCTTCGCCTTGATGGCGTTGTTCAGGAAGCTGACCAGCGGCGTGTTGACCGATTCGTAGAGGTTGTCGATGCCGAGCAGGTCCTCGACCTTCTCCACCCCGGACTCCAGCACGCCCACGGTGCGCTTCTTCTCGTCCACCTCGTAGTCGCCGCCGTCGTCCTCTTCCTCGGACTTGCGCAGCCGCGGCGCGATCTTGGCGAACTCGGTGTACCAGCGGGCGCTCTGCTCGGCCGGGCCGCTGATGATCAGCGGGGTCCGCGCCTCGTCGATGAGGATGGAGTCGACCTCGTCCACGATGCCGTAGATGTGCCCGCGCTGGACGCACTCCTCCAGGCCCCAGGCCATGTTGTCGCGCAGGTAGTCGAAACCGAACTCGTTGTTGGTGCCGTAGGTGATGTCGGCGGCGTACTGCTTGCGGCGCTCCTCCGGCGTCATCTGGGCGAGGATGACGCCGACCTCCAGGCCGAGGAACCGGTGCACCCGGCCCATCCACTCGGAGTCGCGCTTGGCCAGGTAGTCGTTGACCGTGACGACGTGCACGCCCTTGCCGGTCAGCGCGTTGAGGTAGGACGGGAGGGTGGCGACCAGGGTCTTGCCCTCACCGGTGCGCATCTCGGCGATGTTGCCGCCGTGCAGCGCGGCACCGCCCATGATCTGGACGTCGAAATGCCGCTGGCCCAGGGTCCGCTTGGCCGCCTCACGGACGGCGGCGAACGCCTCGGGAAGCAGGTCGTCGAGGCCCTCGCCGTTGGCCAGGCGCTCGCGGAACTGGCCGGTCATGGCCCGCAGTTCCGCGTCGCTCAGCGGGGCGAAGTCGTCCTCGATCGAATTGACCTGGTCAGCGATCCGCCTCAGCTGGCGCAGGATCTTGCCCTCGCCCGCGTGCAGGACCCTATCGATGATGACTGGCACTTCTTGTCGCGCTCCTCGCGGATCGGTCGGCGGTGTTCGGATCGCGGCCCGCCTGGCCTTGGCCCGCCACCCAGGCAACGGGCACCGGGACGTAATCGTGCCCGGCGTATGCGTCTCCCAGTCATGGTAGGCGGTTCGGCCGGTGATGCCGAGCCTTCGGGGCCGGGCGCACACCACTAAGCTGGCTTCGCCACAATAAGGTGACGGCCACGGGCACTCGGGGCCGGAGGTTTACGCGCCGTGGCGGATCGCCGCCGCGCACCGCGAGAGGAGCAGCGCGCATGGCGGACCAGGTGGGTTCGGGCATGGTGGCCGGGCATGCCGCGGAAGGCGGCCAGCTCAGCCCGGCTGCCGCGGGTGGGCCCGCCACGGTGTCGCACCACGGCCGGCCGGTGTCCTGGGTGGCGGTGAGCACCATGATGGCGGCGTTCCTGGTCGGCGGGTTCGGCCTGATCCTGGGCCCGCTGTGGTGGCTGTTCTGGGTGGGCGTCGCGATGTGCGCCGTCGGCGGCCTGCTGGCCCTGGCCACCCACATCTTCGAGGACTGGTACTAGAGCCTTCCTGCCCCGGCGCGCCCTCGTGCCTGGGCGGGAGCGCGGCGGCGGGAATGTCGGAGGGCGCGGCTAGGCTCCTGGGTTTGTGGCCAGTGCCCCGGTGATTGCGCCCGAAATCGTCCTGTCCCCCGATGACGCGCGGCGGATGACGCTGCGCGCGCAGGGCTTCGTCGGTACCGAGGGGCGGCGCGGTGGCGTGCCCGGCATGCTGCGCCGCATCGGGGCGGTCCAGCTCGACACGATCAGCGTCCTGGCCCGGTCCCATGAACTTGTCGCCTACGCCAGGCTCGGCCCGGTTCCCCGGGACCGCATCGAGCGCGCCTACTGGCACCCGGGCGCGCCAACGGCGTTCGAGTACTGGTCCCATGCGGCCTGCGTGCTGCCCATCGAGGAATGGCCGTACTACGCGTTCCGCCGCCGCGCGATACGATCCCGCGGCCTGCGCTGGCACACCGTTCCCGAGCGGGCCTGCGCCGAGGTGGTGGCCCGGCTGCGCGGCGAGGGCCCGCTGACCGCCACCCAGCTCGGCGGCGCCAAGGGCGGCGGCCCCTGGTGGGACTGGTCGGAGACGAAGATCGCCGTGGAGTGGCTGCTGGACGTCGGCGACGTGATCTGCGTGCGCAGGGAAGGCTGGCGGCGGGTCTACGACCTGCCCGAGCGGGCCCTCCCCGCCGGGCTGCTCGGCCAGGAGCCGCCGGACTCCGACTGCCTGGCCCACCTCGCCGGGGTGGCCGCCCGGGCTCTCGGCGTGGCCACCCGCGCGGACCTCGTCGACTACCAGCGGCTGAACCACCTCACCAAAACGGTGGACCCGCGGCCCGCCAAGCGGGTCGAGGAATCCGCGCTGGCCGCCGGGCTCGCCCCGGTGGCGATCGGCGGCCCGGGCGGGACGGCGGTGCCCGGGTGGGCCGACCCCGGCGCCCTCGCCCAGGCCCAGGCCGGCCCGCGGGGCAGGCACCGGGCCGTGCTGCTGTCCCCGTTCGACTCGCTGGTCTGGGACCGCAAGCGAACGCTGCGGATGTTCGGCTTCGAGCATTCCCTCGAGGCGTACGTGCCCAAGCCCAAGCGGATTCACGGTTACTTCGCCATGCCGCTGCTGGCCGGCGGGCGGCTGGTCGGCCGGGTGGACCCGGTGCGCCGCGGGAAGACCCTGGTGGCCCGGCAGCTCTCCCTGGACGCCGCGGCCGCGGTCGAGCCGATGGCCCGGGCACTGCGCGAGGCCGCCGAGTGGGTCGGCTGCACGTCGGTGGAGCTGGGCCAGGTCAGCCCGCCCCGCCTCGCCGCGCCCCTGGCGGCCGCCCTCGCCTGACGCGGCACCGGCCGGCCCGCGCCTTTGCCCGCTGCCGGCGAGCGTGATCGGTGCGGGAGCAGGTGCGCGCGCATGGCTAGGGGCGGGTGCCGAAGGAGGGGCGGCCGGTCAGCTCGGGCAGCACCCGGTAGGCGTCCCGGACCCAGGCGCACAGCAGCGGCCTGGAGTCGCGGGGATCGATCATGTCCTGCACGCCGAACCGCTCCGCGGTCCGGAACGGTGAGCTGACCGCGGCCAGCTCCCGGCGGATCCGCTCGATCTCCGCCTGCGGGTCCGCGGCCTGGTCCAGTTGCGCGCGGAACGCCGCCTCGACGCCGCCCTGCACCGGCAGGGAGCCCCAGTCCCCGGACGGCCACGCCCAGCTCCGGCCCGCCCGGTGCCGGTTCACGATGCCCGCGCCGCCCACCCCGTAGACCCGCCGCACGATCAGCTCGGCCTGCGGGACCCGGGCCTGGTACACCGCGGTGATGGCCCGGGCGCCGTGCCGGATCGTGCCCCGCTCCTCGGCGACCCGGCCGATGGCCAGGCCGCCCTGGTCGGTGAGGCTGACGATCGGCAGGTGGAACGTCTCGCACAGGTCGGCCAGCCGGGTGATCGCCAGGGCTCCCTCGACCGACATGGTGGTGCCGCGGAACGGGTCGGTGGCGATCACGCCGACCGGATGGCCGTCCAGGCGGGCCAGCGCGGTCACCGTCGCGCCGCCGTACTCGGCGTACCGCAGCACCGAGCCGCGGTCGAATATCGCGTCCAGGATCGGGTCCAGCCGGTAGGGCGTGCGCGGATTGCGCGGGATCGCGGCGGCGAGCGCCTCTTCCCGGCGGCCGGCCGGGTCGTCGCAGGCCAGCACCGGCGGCAGCTCGTGCACGCTGCCCGGCAGATAGGACAGGAACCGCCGGGCCAGCGCGAACGCGGCGTCCTCGGAGTCGGCGAACCGCTCGATGGTGCCGTTGCGGCGGTGCACCTCCGCGCCGCCGAGCGCTTCCTTGGTCAGGTCCTCGCCGGTGCCGCCGCGCACTACCGGTGGCCCGGCCGTGAACAGCTGGCCGAGATCCTTGACCAGGACGGCCAGATGCGACATAACGAGCCGCCCGGCGCCAAGGCCCACCGTGGGGCCCAGGCACAAGGCGACTACCGGGATGACCGACAGGTTGTCGACCACGGCGTCCCAGGCGGGGTTGACCGGCACGTAGGTGTACCCGGCGTCCTGGGCCATCTTGACGCTGCCGCCGCCGCTGGCCCCGTCCAGCAGGCGGATCACGGGCAGCCGCATCTGGTTGGCGTACTGCTCGGAGAAGACCTGCTTGGCGTGGATGGCCGCGTCGCCGGAGCCGCCCCGGACGGTGAAGTCGTCGGCGCCGATCAGCACCGGGCGGCCGCCGACGCGCGCGGTTCCGGCCACGAAGTTGGCGGGCAGCACCGAGACCAGGCGGCCCTCGGCGTCGTAGTCGGCGAACCCGGTCAGGGCACCGATCTCGGCGAAGCTGCCCGGGTCGGCCAGCCGCTCGATGCGCTCCCGGACGGTGAGCCGGCCGGTGGCCCGCTGCCGTGCGACCTTCTGCGGGCCGCCCATGGCCTGGGCCGCCGCACGCCGCCTGCGGATCTCCTCGATCTCGGGTGTCCAGTCCGCCGGGGGCTCCGCCTGGCCTTCTGCGCTCAATTCATGGCCTCCCTCGCGGGCGGGCCTGCTCGGCGCACCAGGCCGTCCGTTGACGACAGGCTAGAACCCGTGCGGCCACGGCTGTCGGGCAGGATGGGAGAGTGCCCCGTCATGCGCCGCGCCACGATCACGACGCCGGCGGGCCAGCGGAACTGCTGGCCGCCAAGGCCGCCCTCCGGGAACAGGTGTGGGCCGCGATGAGCGCGGCCCGGGTGGCCCGGTTCCCCGGCGCGGCCGGGCGCATCCCCAACTTCACCGGCGCCGAGGCGGCCGCGCGGCGGCTGCGGGACCTGCCGGAGTGGCAGCGGGCCCGGACGCTGAAGGCCAACCCGGACTCGGCCCAGCTCCCGGTGCGCCAGCGCGCCCTGGAGGACGGCAAGACCGTGTACATGGCCGTGCCCCGGCTGGCCGGGGCGGAGCCGTTCTTCGCGTTGGACCCCGGCCACCTGGCCGACTCGCCGCGCAAGGCCGCCTCCATCAGCGGCGCCACCAGGTCGGCCCGCCGCGTCACGCTGGCCGAACTGGCCCCGGTGGACCTGGTGGTGATGGGCTGCGTCGCGGTGGGCGAGGACGGGGCACGGCTCGGCAAGGGCGGCGGTTTCGCGGACCTGGAGTTCGCGCTGGCCGGGGCGGCCGGCCTGATCGGCCCGGACACCGTGGCCGTGACCACGGTGCACGAGCTGCAACTGCGGCCGGCCGGGACGATCCCGCTGGCCGGGCACGACGTCCCGGTCGACCTGGTGATCACCCCGGACCGGGTCATCGACTGCCGGGACCGGCGCGGCCCGCGCCCGGAGGCCGGCATCCGCTGGGCGGAGCTGACCGGGGAGAAGATCGCCGCCATCCCGCTGCTCGCCGCGCGGCACGCAGAAAACCAGGCCCGATGACTCCCGTGCCGCCGCGGCGTCTCATCCCCCGGGCGGGGACATCGGGCCACCACGAGGAGGAGCGCCCGTGAGCGCATCGGGGCTGTCCACGGTACGGCTGCGGCGGCTGCGTGAGGTGCTGACCCGGCACGTCGAGCCCGGCGACATGCCGGGCCTGGTCGCCCTGGTCGCCCGGCGCGGCGAGGTGCACGTGGAGGCGATCGGCACCACCGAGGCCGGCGGCAGCGAGCCGATGCGCCGGGACACGATCTTCCGGATCGCGTCGGTCACCAAGCAGATCGCGGCCGCGGCGGCGATGACCCTGGTGGAGGAATGCCGGCTGCGGCTGGACGACCCGGTGGACGGCCTGCTGCCGGAACTGGCCGGCCGCCAGGTGCTGGCGCGGCTCGACGGGCCACTGGACGACACGGTCCCGGCGCAGCGGCCGATCACCGTGCGCGACCTGCTCACGTTCCTGATGGGCATCGGCGCGATCCTGGCGCCGCCCGGGCGGTACCCGATCCAGCGGGCCATGGAGGAGGCCGGCCTGGGGGCCGGCCCCGCGGGCCCGCGGGCCGAGCCGGACGAGTGGATGAAGCGGCTCGGCCGCCTGCCGCTGGCCTACCAGCCGGGGGACAAGTGGATGTACCACACCGGCTCCGACGTGCTGGGGGTGCTGATGGCCCGGGCCACCGGGCAGCCGCTGGCGGAGGTGCTGGCCGAGCGGATCCTGCGGCCGCTTGGCATGACCGACACCGGGTTCCATGTGCCCGCCGTCAGCCTGCACCGGCTGGCGGCCGCCTACCGCCCCGACCCCGCGACGGGAGGGCTGGAGCTGTCCGACGACCCGCGAGACAGCCTGTGGGGGCGGCCGCCCGCCTTCCCGTCCGCGGGCGGCGGGCTGGTCTCGACCGCCGACGACCTGCTCGCCTTCTGCACGATGATGCTGAACGAGGGCCGGCACGGCACGGGCCGCGTGCTGTCCCGGCCGACGGTCGAGCTGATGACCACCGACCTGCTCACCGAGCAGCAGAAGGCGGAGAACACGATCTTCTTCGGGGGCAGCAGCGGCTGGGGCCTCGGCTTCCAGGTGTTCACCCGGCGGACCACGCTCGCCTCGACCCCCGGCCGGTTCGGCTGGACCGGCGGCACCGGGACCTCGGTCTATACCGACCCGGCCGAGGAGCTGATCGGGATCCTGCTGACCCAGCGGGAGATGACCTCCCCGCTGCCGCCGAAGGCATTCCGGGACTTCTGGACCTGCGCCTACCAGGCCATCGACGACTGAGCCCCCGGCCAGCCGGGCCCGGGGCTAGCCGAACTCGATCAGCTTCTCCCGCACCGCGATCATGACGGCTTCCATCCGGGAGTGGATCTGCAGCTTCTCCAGGATGTTCCGGACGTGGTTCTTCACGGTGTTCTCGGAGATGAACAGCTCCTTGGCGATGTCCCGGTTGTTCATGCCGCGGGCGACCAGCTTGAGCACCTCGATCTCGCGCTCGGTGAGCCGGGGCGCGGGAACCTGCTCGGCCCGCTCGGTTCCGTCGCGGGTGGCCATCGCCGCGAACTCGGCCAGCAGCTTGGCGGCCATCGAGGGGTTGATCAGGGACTGCCCGCCGTGCACCGCCCGGACCACGTCGGCGACCTCGTCGTAGGGGATGTCCTTGAGCAGGTACCCGCTGGCCCCGGCGCGGATCGCCTCGAAGAGGTCCTCCTCCTCGTCGCTGATCGTCAGCATGACGATCTTGGCGCTGGGCGACAGTTCCTTCATCGCCCGGCAGGCCTCGATCCCGCTGCTGCGGGGCATCCGGATATCCATGAGCACGACATCGGGCAGCGCCTGGCCGGCCTTCTCGACCGCCTCGGCCCCGTCGCTGGCCTCCCCCACCAGCTCGATGCCGGCCTCTTCGGCGAGCACCATCTGCAACCCGCGCCGGAAGAGCGCGTGATCGTCGACGATCAGCACACGGATCGGCTCGGGCTGCCGCGGGGCGCCTTGTGCCCCGCCGGCCGCTCCGGAGTCTCCGGCCATCGCATCCCTCCCTGACCATGCCCGCTCCGTCCGCCCTCCGTAACCGGGCGGCGCAGGTCACTGACGGCGGGATCCGCTGTGGCGGCGCGCCTCCCGGCGCATGCCGCCCCAGCCGCAGGCCCGTGCCAGTGCCTTGCGAACACACTCTGGCCGACCTGCCGTTGACGCGCAAACTCCGACCGTGTCGCGGTGTCACGGAGCGGTCCCCCGGCCCGCCCCGTGAGCCCCGCTAGGCCATCCGGCCCCCGTTGGCCGCAACGTCGGGCTGTGCCTGTTCCACCAGCCGGATCAGCCCGTACTGGTAGCCGTGCCGGCGGTAGACGACGCTTGGCAGGCCGCACTGCTCGTCCCGGAACAGGTAGAAGTCGTGCCCGACCAGTTCCATCTCGAAAAGCGCCTGGTCCACGCTGACCGGCGCGGCAGCGTGGAACTTCTCCCGGACCACGACCGGGCCGTCCCCCTCCATCTGGATGGGGACCACGCCACCGGTCTCCTCGGGCGGGTCCGCACCGGCGCCCGCCGGCTCCGCCCAGTCCGGCCGGTCCGGCTCCGTGCCGTTACTGCCCGGCCCGGACGCGCCCAGGTCCCACGGGCTGGCCTCGGCATAGGCGGCGTCGCCCGGCCGCGCGGCGGCAACCCCGGGGCCGCCACCGGGCGTCCTTGGGCCCGGGATCCGGCCCGCCGGCAGCCCGCCGTGCCTGGCCGCCTTGCGCCGGTCTCCCGAGCGGCGCAGTCGTTCCTCGAGCTTGGCCAGGGCCCGGTCGAGCGCGGCGAACCGGTCGTCGGCCGCCGCCTCGGCGCGGATGGCCGGGCCCCGGGACAGGATCGTCAGTTCCACGCGCTCCCGGCGCCCCGACTGGCGCGGATTGCGTTCCGCGGAGACCTCCACATCCACCCTGATCGCCTTGTGAGCCAGCTTCGTGATCTTGTTGAGCTTCGCCGACGCGTAGCCGCGGAACCGCTCCTGCACATCGGTGCGCCGACCCTTGAAGATGATGTCCATACCGGAAACCCCCTTCATCCCGAGTAAGGTCCCAGGTCTCGGCACCCGCCCGGCCGACCTGGTCTTCGACCCCACATCCGCCTGCCGAGGGGTTCGCGGCCTGTCGCCACTACTGCCCTTCTCCCGGCCCGGGAGATATCGGATCCCCCGGCGGGGCAGGACTTACCTCTAAGCCGCACCGTGATCGGTCGACGAGAAGTCGCCTTACGTGGGCCGTTTCGCCTGCGGCTGGCATCGGCTTGCCGGGACGAGCCACCTGCTCTTCGCGGGTGACCCAGCCTGGCGCAACCACGGACCCGGGCGGGTGCCATACCTCGAACGTAGCTTGAGGACGGCTGGATGTCAGGAGACCAAGGCCGGTTATCCGGGATAGATGACGGCCTGGCCAGCCGGAATGCCGCCTAGAGGCTGATTAAGCCCGATTGCCCGCTCCAGCCGCGAGCCGGCCAGCCCGAGGTACAGCGGGTTATCCGGGCCCGCGGCGGTGACCGTGAGGATGCCCGCCTCCCGGAACTTCAATTTGGGATTGTCCCCGTCCACCGGCACCTCCCAGAGCTGGCTGTTCTCCCCCGACCCGGTGACCACCAGCAGGTGGTCCTCGTCGAACCAGGTCAGGGCGGACAGCGGCGGCAGGATCGGCCTGAGCGGAGCCTGGGTGCTCAGCAAGAAGCCGGCGCGGTCGTGCATGATGGCGGCGACCACCAGGTGGGGATTCGCCCTGGTGCCAGCGATCATCGCCACCCGGTTGCCGTCCGGTGCTACCCGCAGATCGGTGATCCGGCCGAAGTCAGAAGACACCGTTACCGGGACAGCGGGCCATAGCCCGCCGATGAGCACCCAGACCCCCGGCCCGGCCTTGGTCACCCCGGTGACCCAGAGGTCACCGAGCCTGTCCCAGCTCAGCGAGGTGAACTTGATGCCGGTCAACTGGGCGTGCAGTTGCGCCAGCGACTGCCGCCGCCCAGGCAGGTTGACCAGGTTCCCGGTGTAGACGGTGTTCGCCGGCCCGCCGAGGCCGGCCAGGTGGCCGCCGTCTAGCGACACGGCGATCTGGCTCAGCGTCACCGGCGTGGTGCCGGAGCCCCGGAGCACCGCGGATCCATGGTCCGACTCTGCGGTGAGGCTGCGGAGGCCGCCGCCCTGGGAGAGGTAGTACGCGTTCTCGCCGACCGTCCACTGCGGGATGTCCCGCTGATAGGTGCCCAGGCTCAGCGTGTCTCCGGTATGCCGCCCCGGCGACCAGGGCCTCCCGTTGATCTTGAGTTTGACGGCACGGAACAGTGGCGCGCTGTAGACCGGGCTGGTCAGCGTGGTCACCAGCTCGGCCGCCATGGCCCGTACGTTCAGGCCGGTGGGCTGGGGCGGCACGGCGATGTTCACCACCGCGGTTCGGCCACCGGACGGGCCGGGGAAGACCTGGATGGGCTGCACCAGGTGAGCCCCCGGAGGGAAGGCGGACTGGGCCGCGCCCGCCAGCCATCCCGTGTGGCCGGAGATGAGGTCGTTGATCAGTGTCACCGCCGGGTTGGTGCCCTGGATGGGCACGAAGACCGGGTACGGCACCAGCTTCCCGCCCCGCCCCCCGTAGTAGTAGAGGTTCCGCGGCGTGTACTCCAGGTGGAACAGGTCGCTGGTGAGCAGCAGCTGGGTGGATACCTTCCCGGGAGCGGTGGAGAACAGCTGGGAGATCTTCCAGAGGCCCTTGGCGTATCGCAGGGCGAACTCCTCCGCCGGCGCCGTGACCCCGCCGGAAGCCGCGATGTACTGCCCGGCGCTGTTCAGCCTGGCCTGCTCTTGGCCGGAAACCTGCACGATGTTCTCGGTGGACAGCCCGTTCACCCGCCCTGGCGGCACGCTAACCGTTGGTTCCTTGGTCAGGATCGTCACCGCTGACCCCGGATGCCAGGCATCGCTGGCCCCCTCGGTCAAGTACTGCCTGGCCGCGGCGTAGTCGTTGGCACCGATCGCGCTGGCCAGCAGGAAATGCTTGACGACCTCCGTAGGGCTCCAGCCGGCCTGTGGCGGCCGCACCAGCAGGCCGCAGCACGGTCCCGCGCCCGCCGGGGGCGGCGGGGCGGAGGCTGCCTGCGGGCCGGTGCCCGACGGGATGACCGAGCAGCCACTGGCCACCACGGCCGCCGCCAGGAGCCCGGTGACCAGCCCGGTCAGGCCGCCGGGACGGCGGGGACGGGCGCCGCGCGGGTCACCCATCGGCGTCCTCCCTGCCAGCATTTCCCGGGCTGGCGCCGGCCGGCTCGGCACTACCCCGGCCGGCCCCGTCGCCGACCGGGTAGGTCACCGAGTCCACCCCGGCGACCTCGCCGGGGGTGGCCGGCTCGGCCTCGTCCGGGCACAGCGGCAGCGGCGACCCGGCGAGCTCGCCGCCCACGGCCCGCGGCAGCGTGAGCCGGAACACCGAGCCACGCCCCCGCTCCCCCCAGGCCTGCAGCCACCCGGAGTGCAGCCGGGCGTCCTCCAGCGCGATGGCCAGGCCGAGCCCGGTCCCGCCGGTGGTCCTGGCCCGCGCCGGGTCGGCGCGCCAGAACCGGTCGAAGACGAACTGGTGCTCTCCCGGGCCGATACCCACCCCGTGGTCGCGGACCGCGACCGCCACGGCGTCCCGGTCGGCCGCGACGGTGACCACCACGTCCCGGCCCTCACCGTGCTCGACGGCGTTGTCGAGCAGGTTCCGCAGCACCCGCTCGATCCGCCGCCGGTCCACCTCGGCGATGCACTGCTCGGACGGCAGCCGGAACTCGATCCTGGTGCCCCGCCGGGCGGCAAGCTGCTCCGCGTCGGCCGCCGCGCGCAGCACCAGGTCACAGACATCGGCGGACTCCGCGTCCAGGGTCGCCACGTTCGCGTCGTGCCTGCTGATCTCCAGCAGGTCAGAAAGCAGCGCCTCGAACCGCTCGATCTGGCTCTGCAGCAGCTCCGCAGACCGCTTGGCAGCGGGATCCAGGGCGTCCCTGGCCCCGAACAACACGTCCGCCGCGATCCTGATGGTGGTCAGCGGGGTGCGCAGCTCGTGCGAGACGTCCGAGACGAACTGCCGCTGCACGCTGGACAACTCCTCCAGTTCCCGCAGTTTCTCCTGCAGGCTGGCGGCCATGTCGTTGAAGGAGTTGGCCAGCGCGGCGAGGTCGTCGGTGCCGCGGGCCTCCATCCGCTCGTTGAGGTTCCCGGCCGAGACCCGGCTCGCCGCCTGGGCGCCCTGGCGGATCGGCACCACCACCCAGCGGGTCACCAGCGACACGATCACCGCCAGCAGCAGCACCAGGCCGGCGCCGGCCACGATCAGGGTGTTCTGCACCAGCCGCAGCACCTGTATCTGCTGCGACAGCGGGAACAGGTAATAGAGCTGGTCATCCCCGGAGATCGGGACACCCACCGCCAGCGCGGGCCCCACCGGCCGGTGGGTCCTCGCGCTCGTCAGCGTCGTCTGCATCGTGTAGAAGGTGCCCGAATGGCCGTGCAACTGCTCCTCGGCCACCTCGCTCTGCAGCGCCGGGGGGATGCTCGGGTCGAGCTTCGAGTTCCCGGTGACACCGGCCAGGCCGGACCCGGCGCTGCGCTGCAGCACCACCACGTCGTAGATGTTTCCCAGCCCGCTGCCGGACTGGAGCTGGGTGACGAGCCAGATCAGCGCGGACGTGCTACTCCCGTTCGGGCTCTGCACGTTGGGGTCCCCCTGGGCGAACGCCAGCCCGTCGGAGGTCTGGACGATGGCCGCCTTGCGGGCGTTGCTGAGCAGCCCGCTGGCGATCTGTTGCACCAGGAAGATGCCGAGCACCGCGACCACCACCACCGAGACGACCAGCGTGGTGCCGATCACGCGCAGTTGCAGCGAGCGGTGCCAGCGGCGCACCAGCAGCCCGGCCAGCGAGCCTGCCTGGCGCCGGACGACCCTGAGCGCCGCGCGCAGCGCGGGCGCGAACCGGTGCCCGATACGCACGGCCGGACCGGGCCAGGCCGCGGGCCCGGTGCGTCCCGCGGTCGCCGGCCCTCCCCTGCCCGTCTGGCTGCTGTCCGTCAGGCTGGTCCCGCCTTGTAGCCCACGCCGCGGACCGTCACCACGATCTCGGGGCGTTCCGGGTCCTTCTCGATCTTCGCGCGCAGCCGCTGCACGTGCACGTTGACCAGCCGGGTGTCCGCCGCGTGCCGGTAGCCCCAGACCTGCTCGAGCAGGACCTCCCTGGTGAACACCTGGCGCGGCTTGCGGGCCAGCGCCACCAGCAGGTCGAACTCCAGCGGGGTGAGGTTGATCGGCTGCCCGTTGCGCTTCACCGAGTGGCCGGCCACATCGATCGTGACGTCCCCGATCTGGAGGATCTCCGGGACCGGGTCCTCGGTCCGGCGCAGCCGCGCCCGGACCCGGGCGATCAGTTCCTTGGACTTGAACGGCTTCACGATGTAGTCGTCGGCGCCGGACTCCAGCCCCAGCACGACATCGACTGTGTCGCTCTTGGCCGTCAGCATGACGATCGGCACACCGGACTCGGTGCGGATCTGCCGGCAGACGTCGATGCCGTCCAGCCCCGGCAGCATCAGGTCGAGCAGCACCAGATCGGGGCGGGTGTCCCGGAACGCCTGCACGGCGTGATCGCCGTCGGCGACGAACATCGGGTCGAACCCCTCGCCCCGGAGCATGATGCCGATCATCTCCGAGAGGGCTGCGTCGTCATCGACGACCAGCACGCGTCCTTTCATGGACCTCATCGTTCCATGGAAACGTCGGTTGGGGCACCTTCTCGCGTTCCGCGCCTGGCGCCCAGGTCAAGCAGCGTACCCGCGTTGACCGGGCGGGCAACCCCGTGCTCGGTGACCAGGGCGGTCACCAGCGCGGCCGCGGTGACGTCGAAGGCGGGGTTGTGCGCCGCGCTGCCGGGCGGCGCGACCGGGGTCCCGGCGAACGAGGTCACCTCGTCACCGGGCCGCTGTTCCACGGTGATCTCGCCCGGCCCCGCCGCCGCGAAGTCGATCGTGGACACCGGCGCGGCGACCACGAACGGCACGCCGTGGTGGTGCGCCAGCACGGCGAGCCCGTAGGTGCCCACCTTGTTGGCCACGCTGCCGTCGGCGGCGATCCGGTCCGCGCCGGTGATGACCAGGTCCACCTCCCCCGCGGCCATCAGCGACGCCGCGGCCGAGTCGGCGAGCACCGCGTGCGGGATGCCGGCCCGCCCGGCCTCGTACGCGGTCAGCCGGGCCCCCTGGAGCAGCGGTCGGGTCTCATCCACCCACAACTGGGCCACGCGCCCCGCCCGGTGCGCCGCGAGGATGATCGCGAACGCGGTGCCCTCCCCCGCCGAGACCAGGGCACCGGTGTTGCAGTGGGTCAGGATGCGGCACCGGTCCCCGACCAGGCTCAGCCCGTGCCTGGCGATGGCCGCGCTCGCCGCGGCATCCTCCGCCTCGATCGCCCGTGCCCGGGCCAGGGCGGCCGCCGCCGCCCGCTGGCGCGCCACGGCGGAGTCCCCGCCCCCGGCATCACGCGCGGCCTGCCAGGCGGCCAGGGCCTGGCCGGCGCCCCAGCTCAGGTTCACCGCGGTTGGCCGGGACCGGCCCAGCACGTCCGCCGCCGCCGCCACGTCCTCGCCCCGGCAGGCGGCCAGCGCGACGCCGTATGCCCCGGCCAGGCCGAGCAACGGGGCCCCGCGGACCACGAGCCTGCGTATTGCATGGTCCAAGGTGGCGACGTCGCGGCAGGTGAGATGCGCCTCCTCAGCCGGCAGCCTGGTCTGGTCAAGCAGCACGACCGCCGGCCCGGCCGGCGGGTCCAGCCAGCGCAGTGCGCGAGTGCCCACAGCCAGAGTGTGCGGCATCGGCGCCACCAGGTCGAATGCGGTCACCGTGGCGGGGCAGGAAAGGGGTGATATCTGGAATGGCTGAGCGCCGTTTCCCGGCCGGCCGCTTCGTGCGAGTATGGGCGCCAGCGCGGGGGCTGGCCCGGCACTGGCATCCGCTGTGCCGGTAAGGAGAAACATGACTGACAACGTGCCCCAGGGCGGCAACGGCTCCGGGGAGGGCGAGACGGCCGCGCCGCAGCCCTGGTTCCCGCCGTCCGGTGAGCCCGGTGGATACGGCCAGCCGCCGCCGTTCGATCCCGGCCAGCCGCCGGCCGGGGGCTACGGCCAGCCGGCGGGCGGGCAGCCCGGCCAGCCGGCGGGCGGTCAGCCGGGCGGATTCGGGCAGCAGGGATACGGGCCGCAGGGCGGGCCGGGGCAGCGGCGCTACGCCCCCTGGCCGAGCCAGCCCCAGGCACCGAAACCCGGCGTCATCCCGCTGCGGCCGCTCGGCGTCGGCGAGATCCTGGACGGCGCGTTCACCTCGATCAGGCGCAACCCCAGGGCCACGCTCGGCATCGCCGCGCTGCTGCTGACCGGCGCCGCGGTGATCACCACCACGCTGTCGCTGGTCCTGGTCCACTACGTGGGCACGGTCACGCTGCCAACGCCCGGCCAGCAGCTCACCGACGCCCAGGCCCAGCACCTGCTGACCAGGATGGGTGAGGTGCTCGGGCCGACCGCCGGGGTGTCTATCGTGCTCGCGTTCATCGTGGACACGGTGCTGACCGGCCTGCTCACCGTGGTGATCGGGCGCAGCGTGCTCGGGTACAAGATCACCGCGGGCGAGGCCTGGCAGATCGCCCGGCCCCGGATGGCCGCCCTGGTCGGCGCCACGCTGCTGATCCCGCTGATCCTGATCGGGCTGTGGGTGGTCTACGCGATCGTGCTGGTCGGCCTGGCGCTGCTGCACGCCCCGGGGGCCCTGATCGGCGGCACCGGCCTGGCCGGCCTGATCGTGGTGGTGACCGCGGGGGTGCTGCAGATCCCGTTCAGCGTCGCCGCGGCGCTGACCGGCAGCGGCAACTCGGTGCTGCCGGGCACCGGCGGCACCGTGGCGGGCATCCTCATCAGCGCGGTGGGCGGCGTGGTGGCCGGGGCCGTGGCGCGGCCCATCTCCGCCGGGGTGGCCGTGCTGTTGTACGTGGACCTGCGGATGCGCCGGGAGGGGCTCGACCTGATCCTGCAGACCGCGGCGGGCGGTGAGACCGCGCCGACCGGGGACGAGTTCGCCTCCCTGTGGCGTCCCGGCGCGCGAGCGGCGCAGCCGGGGCCGGGTGCCGGGCCAGGTGTGACGGACACGGGCCTGGGCGCCGGGCCGGGGCAGGGCACGGGGCCGGGGCAGGGCACGGGGCCGGGGCAGGGCGTGCCACCGGGCCCGGGCGTTCCGCCCGCCAGCGGCCCCCCGGCGTGGTGACCCGCGCCGCCAGCCTCCCCGCACTCCGAGCGGCGGCCCGCCTCGCGGCGGCCCCGCTCGCTATGCTCCCGCCCGCGGCGGTCCCGTTCGCGGCTGTCCCGTTCGTGGCGGCGCGGCTCAGGGTGGTCCCGGCCGTGCCGGCGCGGCTCGCGGCGCCCGCGGGCGGCATCCCGGTGGTCGGCAGGCGGGCCGGGCAACGGCTCGCCCGCGCGGAACTGTCCAAGGCGAGCTACCACCCCCAGCCGCCCCTGACCGAGCGCGTCGTGCACTTCGTCCTGACCTGGCTGAACAGGCTGTTCCGCGACACGCAGGCGCTGCCCGGCGGGTGGTGGGGGTTCGTCGCGCTGATCGCGCTGGCGGCGCTGCTGGTGGCGGTGGTCTGGGCCCGGATGGGCCCGGTCGCCAGGGCCCGGCGGCGCGCGGCCGAACCGGGCATCGCGGCCCGGGCCCGGACCGCGCGGGATCACCGCGCCGCGGCCGGCCGGCTCGCGGAGGCCGGTGATTACGCGGGGGCGATCTGCGAACGGGTCCGGGCCATCGCCGCGGAACTCGACGAGCGCGGTGTCCTCATGCCCAGCATCGGCCGGACCGCCGATGAGTTCGCCGCCGAGGCCGGCCGCGCCCTGCCGCCGCACGCGGCCGACCTGCTCGGCGCGGCCCGGCTGTTCGACGAGGTCCGTTACGGGCGGCGGCCGGGCACCCGGCCGGGCTACGACCGGGTCACCGCGCTCGACACCCGCATCGGGGCGAGCGGGCGCCGCGCCGCGTCCCAGGTACCCGCCGGGGCGGGCACGGGCGCGCCATGACCAGCACCGCCCAGCGCGCACCCGCCGCCCCGGGCCCGCCGGCCGGCCGCCCGCCGGCCGCCCGGCGCCCCGCCGCGCCCGGCGGGATCCAGGGCGGCTGGCGGCAGTGGCGGGCCCCGGTGACGGTGGCGCTGCTGGTACTGCTCGGCGGCCTGGTCGTCGCCCTGCTCCAGGTGCGGCCGCCGGTGACCGGCCCGCTGGATCCCAACGACACCGGCCCGCTCGGCGCGCACGCGCTTGTCGCGCTGCTCCAGGCCCGCGGCCAGACCGTGGCCAGGGCCGGGTCGGCGGCCGAGGCCGCCGCGCGGGCCAATTCGCGCGGCACCACCCTGGTCATCACCAGCCCGCAGGAACTGTCCCGCGGCGACCTCGCCCGGCTCGCCCGCCTCCCGGCCGGGCTGCTGCTGGTGGCGCCCGGTCACGACGCCCTCGCCGCGCTCGCGCCCGGAGTGACGCTGGCCGGCCCGGCCGAGCAGGTCCGGAACCTGCCGCCGCGCTGCGACCTGCCCGGCATGGCCGCGGCCGGCCCCGCGGACCTGGGCGGGCTGCTGCTGCGCTCCGCCGCGCCCGGGGCCCGGCACTGCTATCGGCCGGCGGCCGCCACGCCGCCCACGTTCTCGTTTTTGGTGCGTTACGCTGCCCGCAGCCATCTGGTCACCGTGCTGGGCACCGGTGCCCCGCTGGCCAACGACGACCTCGGTGCCACCGGCAACGCCGCGCTCGCGCTGAACCTGCTTGCCGCCAGCCCGCGGATCGTCTGGCTGGTGCCCGGCCGGCTGCCCGGCCCGGTGCCGGGCCATCATGGCCAGCGGTCGCTGACCAGCCTGGTCCCCGGCCAGGTGTATGCCGTGGCGATCCAGCTCGGCGTCGTCGTGGTGCTGCTGGCGCTGTGGCGGGTGCGCCGTCTTGGCCCGCTGGTGACCGAGCCGCTGCCGGTGGTGGTCCGCGCCTGCGAGACTGTGGAGGGCCATGGCAGGCTGTACCGGTCCCGCCGGGCGCGGGACCGCGCCGCCGCTGCCCTGCGCGAGGCCGCGCTGGGGCGGATCGTGACCCGGCTCGGCCTCCCGCGCGGCGTCACGGCCGACGCGGCCTGCCAGGAACTGGCCAGCCGGACCGGGCGTGACGCCGGCGAGATCCGGGCCGTCCTGTTCGGGCCGGTGCCCGGCGACGACGCGGCGCTGGTGAAGCTGGCCGCCGACCTGGACGCTCTGGAGGGACAGGTGCTGACCCCGTGACCGCGGACATCCCGCCCCTGGCCGGGCTCGACGACGACTTCGGCGGCAGCTCGGCAGGCGACGGCCCAGCGGGTGCCGGGCTGGCAGGTGCGGAGCCGGCAGGTGCCGGCCAGGCTGGGGGCGGCCAGGGCGGGGCTGGCCAGGGCGGGGGCGGCCCAGCGGGTGCCGGCCAGGCTGGGAGCGGCCAGCCGGGGGCGCGGGATCCGCGCGCCGCGCTCGAAGCGGTGCGGGCCGGCGTGGCGAAGGCCGTGGTCGGCCAGGACTCCGTCGTCACCGGCCTGGTGATCTGCCTGCTGTGCCGCGGCCACGCCCTGCTGGAGGGCGTGCCCGGGGTGGCCAAGACCCTGCTGGTGCGCGCCCTGGCGGGCACCCTGTCGCTGCGCAGCACCCGGGTGCAGTTCACCGCCGACCTGATGCCGGGGGACCTGACCGGCTCGCTGATCTACGACGCGAAGACCGCCCTGTTCCAGTTCCGCGAGGGCCCGGTGTTCACCAACCTGCTGCTCGCGGACGAGATCAACAGGACCCCGCCGAAGACCCAGGCGGCGCTGCTCGAGGCGATGGAGGAGCGGCAGGTGTCGGTGGAGGGCACGCCACGGACGCTGCCCGAGCCGTTCCTGGTCGCGGCGACCCAGAACCCGATCGAGTACGAGGGCACCTATCCGCTGCCGGAGGCGCAACTGGACCGGTTCCTGGTGAAGCTGACCGTGCCCGTGCCCGGGCGGGAGGACGAGATCAGCATCCTGGCCAGGCACGCGGCCGGTTTCGACCCCGGCGACCTGGCCGGTGCCGGGATCCGGCCGGCGGCGGACGCGGCCGACCTGGCGACGGCCCGCGCCGCGGTGCGCGCCGTCCAGGTGGCGCCCGAGGTCACCGGCTACATCGTGGACCTGTGCCGGGCCACCCGGCAGTCCCCCTCGCTGCGCCTGGGTGTCTCGCCCCGGGGCGCGACCGCACTGCAGGCCACCGCCCGCGCCTGGGCCTGGCTCGCGAGCCGGGATTTCGTCATCCCGGACGATGTGAAGGCCCTGGCCAGGCCCACACTGCGGCACCGCGTGCAGTTGCGGCCGGAGGCCGAACTGGAGGGCGCCACGGCCGATGGCGTGATCGACGCGGTGCTCGGCTCGGTCCCGGTCCCCCGGTGACCTGGGCCCCGCTCCGCCGGGCCGGTCCCGTGATGATCGCGGCCGGTCCCCCGGCGACGCGGGACCCTGGGCGCCCGGCCGGTTCCCCGGTGAGCGCGGCCGGTCCCCCGGCGACGCGGGATCCTGGGCGCCCGGCCGGTTCTCCGGTGAGCGCGGCCGGTTCCCCGGTGACCCGGGCTTCGGCCGGCCGGGCCTCTGCCCCGGTGAGCGCGGCCGGTTCCCCGGTGACCCGGGCCCCGCTGCGCCGGGCTGGTCCCCCGGTGACCCGCGCCGGCGCCGCCCAGGGCGCGCGATGGCGCTGACCGGGCGTGCCGCCGCGGCCGCCGCGCTTGGCGCGCTGCTGATCCTGGCATTCCGGGACCCCGTCATGATCATCGTGGTGAACGCGGTGCTGGTGGCCGCGATCGCGGCCGACGTGGTGCTGGCGGCACCGGTGCGCCGGGCGCGGCTGAGCCGGTCCGGCGACACCCGGGTGCTGCTGGGCGAGCGCGCGTCCGTGCGGCTCGGGCTGGCCAACCCGGCCCGGCGGACGATGCGGGCCGTGGTACGGGACGCCTGGCAGCCGAGCGCGGGCGCCGCTCCCCCGCATGCCCGGGTCACCGTGCCGCCGGGCGGCCAGGCGTGGCTGACCACCGAACTGTCCCCGGACCGCCGCGGCGACAAGACCGCGGCGGCGGTCACGATCCGCTCGCTCGGCCCGCTCGGGCTGGCCGCGCGCCAGGGCAGGCAGCCGGCGCCGTGGACGGTCCGGGTGCTGCCCCCGTTCCGCAGCCGCCGGCACCTGCCGGAGAAGCTGTCCCGGCTGCGTCTGCTCGACGGCCAGCACCGTGCCCTGCGGCGGGGCCAGGGCAGCGAGTTCGACTCGCTGCGCGAGTACGTGATCGGCGACGATGTGCGGTCCATCGACTGGCGGGCCACCGCGCGGCTCCGGGACGTCATGGTCCGCACCTGGCGGCCGGAACGCGACCGGCAGATCCTGATCATGCTGGACACCGGGCGCACCGCCGCGGGCCGGGTCGGCGGGGTCCCCCGCCTGGACGCCGCCATGGATGCCGCCCTGCTGCTGACCGCGCTCGCCTCCCGGGCGGGCGACCGGGTGGACATGCTGGCCTTCGACCGGCGGATCCGGGCCCGGGTCGTGGGCACCCCCCGCTCGGCGGTGCTGTCGGCGGTGGCGGAGGCGATGGCGGGGCTCCAGGCCGAGCTTGTCGAAACCGACGCCGCGGCGCTGGGCAGCGCGGCCCTCACCGCGGCGCGGCACCGCTGCCTGATCGTGCTGCTCACCGACCTCAACCCGGCCGCGGTGACCGAGGGACTGCTGCCCCGGCTGCCGCTGCTGGCGGCCAGGCACGAGGTACTGGTGGCCGCGGTGGCCGATCCGGCGCTCGATGAGATGTCGGCGGACCGGGCCGACGCCGCGGCGGTATACGACGCGGCCGCGGCCGAACAGGCCCGGGCCGCACGGCAGCGGGTTTCCGCGCTGCTGCGGCGGCGCGGGGCGCACGTGGTGGACGCGCCGCCCGACCGGCTGCCCGCCGCGCTCGCCGACGCCTACCTGGGACTCAAGGCCGCCGGCCGCCTCTGACCCGCGCCCGCCTCCGACCCGCGCCCGCCTCCGGCCCGCGCCCGCCTCCGACCCGCGCCCGCCTTCGACCCGCGCCCGCCTCCGACCCGCGCCCGCCTCCGACCCGCGCCCGCCTTCGACCCGCGCCCGCTGAGGGCGGCCCGGCCAGCACGACGACATCGGGCGGCGGCCCGCCGGGCTCGGCGGCCGGCCGGGTTTGGCGGCCCGGCTAGCGCGGCGTGAGGCAGTCGGTGCACTGGATCAGCAGGACCGGAACACCGTGGCCGGGGGCCAGCGTCACCCACCGACCGGGCACGACCGGGCCGGTGCCTGCCACGGTGATGAAGTAGCGGCCGGGCGCCAGGCCGCGGAACATGAATTCACCGTCGTCCAAGGTGACGGTCGTGGCGATCGGCGGCGGCGGGTTCTGGATCACCTTGCCGGGGAGCACCGGCCGCCGGAACACGCCGATGGCCTGCCCGGCGATGGGGGCACGGTCCGAGCCGTCTGACTTCTGCGAGACCAGCCGCCCGGTCACCATCCCCGCGGCCGGGACGGGCGGCACGCCCGGCGGCGTCGTCGTGGAGCAGGCGGCCAGGATCACGAGCGCGGCCGTGGCGAGGAACCTCATGCACCTTGGACGGGCCCTCCGGCCCTCCGGTTCCGGCGGCACGGGCCGGGCGGGAAGGGCGGGCCCGGGCGGCACGCGCCGCCCGGGCCCCTTCCCGCGCTCACCCAGATGCGGTGGGCGCGTTCTTGCGATGGTTCACCCCGGTGCCGTGTGGCCAACCCGGGCTCTGTCGGCGGCTACGACGTCTTGAACCGGGAGTAGCCGTACTCGTTGCCGCGCCCCCAGATCACCACATGGGGGACGACGATCCCGCTGCCGTTGACCGCCCACTCGGTGGTGATGAACGGCCCTACATCGGGCTCGAACGGCTGGGTGACCATGTAGTCGCCCCAGGCGCTGGCGTTACCGCTGCCGAAGAGGTTGAAGTCGTACCCCCACGGCTGGGTCGGGTTGACGTTGTCCTGCAGCAGGATCAGGCCGCCCGGGTAGTAGTCGATGGCGCTCGAACCGGTGCCGGTGCCGCCGCCCCAGGACATGGCGCAGCCCACGTATCCGTGCGCGTTCGGCGCGCAGCCGGCGTAGGCGAACGCGAACCCGTCGTTGAACGTCGCGCTGGTCTGGATGAAGCTCAGCGCGTTGAGCTTGAAGTACTCGTAGATGACGTAGGGGAAGGGGTCGCCTCCGCCCGGTCCCGCGGTGATGGCCACGCCGAGGATCGTGTCCCCGGCGAAGGCCGAGTTCGCCTGCGCGTTGTACTCGGCCCGGGATATCCAGGCCGTCTCCCATCTCGGGTCCAGACGGCTGCACCAGTTGGTGACCCTCCCGTCCTGGCTGGCGCAGCTCCCGCCGGAGAAGTTGTAACCACTCACCGACCGGTCCGCGAAGAAGTACGTGCCGCTGTTCTCCGGCCAGTAGTAGATGCGCTCCTCGGTGCCGCTGCCGCTGGCCGTGGTGTACCAGTTCGAGACCCAGTAGAAGGTGTCGAGCGAGCTTGTCCCGTAGGTCAGCCCGAAGGTGAAGTTGTCGCTCCTGGTCAGGTAGCTGTAACCGAACCCGGAACACGCGGCCAGCGGGTCGATCGGCAGGCGCGCCAGCCCGGTGTCGATCCAGGAGCTCCCGGAGGAGTTGTAGTGGTTCCAGGTGAGGTAGATGTAGTTGTTCGAGTACGCGATCTTCGGGTAGTCGAGCAGGTCGCCGGAGGTCCCGCCGAAGGCAGACGCGTCGAAGTGGTAGACGCACCACGAGGTGGGCGCCGTCGACCTGGTGGTGGCGATGGTGATCCCCTGCTGGCTGCCGCTGCCCAGGGTAAGCCCCTCATACACGAACCGGTCCCGGCTCGGCACGTAGGTGACGGTCTGGTCGCAGCAGAACCCGCTCGACAGGCTGTACGGGTTCTGGTAGTTCCACGTGGGCGGGCTCGCGCCGCCGTTCGTGGAGTAGGCGATGTCCCAGTTGCTCGTCTGCATGAGGTATTTGCCCGAGTTCGCCGTGTCCGGCTCGTTGACCGTCGACTGCGCGCAACTGCCCGAGCACGACGTCGGGATCGCGGTGTCCTTGAAGACCGTGAACGTGGTCGGCGCGTTGTGCTGGGCCGGGCTGGTCTGCGGGCCCCGCAGCGGCGCCACGCTGGCCGCGGTGGTATGCGGGCCGATGGGCGCCTTCTTCAGCGAGTCGAGCAGTTTCATGTCGCGGGCCCGGGCCGCCTTCTCCGCCGCGGTCGGCACGAACGGCTTGCTGCTCGTGGCCGCGTGGATGACGGTGCCGGCCGCGACGTGGCCGGTTCGGGCCGCGGCCGCCTGCACCCCGGCGGGAGTGGTGCTTGACGCGTTACCGGGTACCGTCGCATACAGCCCGGAAAGCATCAGCGGAGCCGAGGCCACGGCAATTAATGTGACCCATCGGCCACTGGCCCTTATCGGTCGGATAACCATAGAGGATTTCCTTTCTGACGGCCCCGGGGCACGTCAATATCCCATTACTTAACTGCGTCGGCGTATTAGGGCAGCATCACCCCCCACGGCGTAACGATCCAGCCGACAAGGCTCACGGTACGTGCGGGTCAGGGCCGTGGAATCCCCCGAACCAGTGAAGTGAGTGCCCGGGTATCACGCCATCGGGGGCACCGGTGTATTAGCCGGTCGCGCCGCCGTGGTTACCACCGGGCGGAAATGCGCCGGGGCGCGGCGAGGTTCCCAAAAGCATGGCGGCTAGCTCCGTTCGCGACCTTACGCCGAGCTTTTGGAAGATATGCCGGACATGGGTTTGCACGGTATTCACGGTGACAAACATCGCCGCGGCGATCTCCCGGTTCGTCCGGCCCTGCGCGATCAGCGCGGCCACCCGCTGCTGGGTCTGGGTGAGCCCGCTCGCGATCGGCCGCGGCGCGATCGTGGCGAGTTCCCGGCGTGCCTTGGCCGCCCAGAGCGGGGCGCCCAGCCGCTCGAAGATCGCCAGCGCCTGGCCAAGGGAGTCCGCCGCGGCCGACTTGCGCCGCGCCCGCCGCTCGGTGATGCCCTTGATGAGCTGCGTCCGCCCCAGTTCGAACGGCATGGGCAACCGCTCGTGCACCGCGAGCGCCGCCGCGCAGGCGGACCGGGCGCCGTCGTGGTCACCTGCCATGCCGGCCAGGTGGGCTCGGCATCTGGCGGCCGCCGCCAAGGCCCATGGGCGGCCCAGCGTGCTTCCCCGCGCGTGCAGCCGCGCCGCGAGCGCCCGGGCGGGGCCGGTCTCGCCGAGCGCGGCCAGTGCCTCGATCTCGTCCGGCAGGAACTTGACCACGCTCGGCTGGTCCAGGCCGTGGCCGGCGACCAGGGGGCCCAGGTGCGCGTGTGCGGCGGGGTAGTCGCCGAGTGACACGGCGATGAAACCCAGCACGGACCGCACGCCCGGCCCGAGCGCGAGGTTGCCGCTCCGTTCGCACAGCGTGAGTGCCTCGGTGGAAAGGTCACGGGCCTCGTCCGCATGGCCCTGGTGGGCCAGGGCCAGCGCCAGCGCATACAGCGGCGCGGGCCGCATGGCGAGCTGGTGGCTGTCGCTGGCCACCGTGCAGCCTTCCCTGGCGTATTCGGCGGCGGCATCCCAGTTCCCCGCCCAGCATTCGAGTTCACTGAGGTGGGCGAGCAGGAACGGGAGCGCCGCGTCGTCGCCGCGGTCCAGGGCGCGCCGGTAGCAGCGGGCGAAGCGTTGCCGCGCCTGGTCAAGCTGGTCGGACCATTTGAGGATGGCCCCGTGGAGGAGGGCAGGGCCGGACAGCGCCAGGTACTCGACCGCCTCGCCGCCGCCCGCCGCGCCGCCGCCGCCCGCCGCGCCGGCCTCGTCGCCGTCGGCCGCCTCGAGTCCGCCCGCCCGGTCCAGCAGGTCCGTGCGCACCGGGCCGCCCCGGAGGAACTCCACGGTGGCCAGCCGGGCGAGGGCATGCGCCAGCAGGCGGGGCCGTCCGGCCTGTTCGGCGGACCGGAGCGCCGCACCCGCCCAGCGGGCCGCGGCGGGCAGATCGCCGGCCGCCAGCCTGGCCTGCGCGAGTTCGGCCTCCGCGTGCCCGCGAAGCTCCGGGTCGCCGGCCGCCTCCAGCGCCGCCTGGCGGAACAGTTGCTCGGCCCGCGCCCAGCCGGACTGGTGGTAGCAGATGGCCGCCTGCCGGATGAGCAGCGCCGCGCGACGGGAGCCGGGCGGGCAGCCGGTGAGGGCGGATTCGACCAGTTCCCGGCTCCGTCCGATCTCCCCGGCGCGGAAGTGATAGTCGGCCGCGCGCAAGATCCTGGCCGGCCCGGCGCCGGACGGCCGGGCCGGGGTCATCCGGATGGCCTGCTCGGCGAGGACCGCGGCCGTCTCCGGCGCCCCCCTGGCGGCCGCGTGCCGGGCGGCCGTGTCCAGCAGGGCGGCGATCTGTTCGGCGGGCCCCTCCGCGGCCAGCGCCAGGTGCCACGCGCGGTCCTCGATGTCCACGGCGCTCGCCGCCAGCCGCCGGTGCACGTCCCTGCGCTCGCTCATGGTCATCTCGGCGTACAGGACCGGGCCGAGCAGTGGATGGGTGAACCGCAGCGCGTCACTGTCCCGCCTGATCAGGCCGTCGTCGATGACCTGGTCCATGGCCGTCCAGGATTCCTGGTCGCTGGACGCCGCCCGGATCACCTGCTCACGCGGGTCGGCGGACGCGGCGATCAGCCGGCCGACCCGCAGCGCATCCGGGGACAGGCCGCGCAGCCGGGGGCGGACCAGGTCACTGATCCCGGGCGGGATGGGTATCGGCTCGCCAGCGGCGCACGCCCGCCCTCGCTCCAGCAGCGCCCGCCCGCTCTCCAGGGCGTAGAGGGGGTTGCCGCCGCAGGCGTCGTATAGCCGCCTCAGCGTGGACCTCGGGAACGTGACGCCCAGCCGGGACCTGAGGATCGCGGCGATGGCGCCGGGGCTCACCCCGCCCAGTTGCGCGCATGCCAGGCTGCCCGGCGAGAGTGCCTGTTCCAGCCCGAGCGGGAACACCGGAACCTCACCGCGGAGGGTCAGCAGGATCGAGACAGCGGCCTGCTCCAGCCGCCGGATGCAGAACTCCAGGACGGCCGCCGAGGGGCGGTCCAGCCATTGCGCGTCGTCCACCGCCAGCAGCACGGGCGTGTCCCTGGACAACATCCGCAGGCCGTCCAGGACCGCACGGGCCAGCACGCGCGGCTCCGGCCACGCGTGGCCGCCTCGGCCCGGGCTGCTGCCTAGGCCCGGGCTGGCGGCCGCGCTCGGATCGCCGGATGCCGCGCCCATCCCCTGATTGCCGGCTGCCACGCTTGGCCCTTGTCCGCCGGCTGCCGCACCCTGCCCTTGACCGCCGGCTGCCACGCCTGGCCCTTGACCGCCGGCGACGGGCTCGCTGTGCCAGCCGCGCAGCGCGACCGCCAGGGCCCGGCCGCGCGCCTCAGGGAGACCGGGGATTATCTCCTCCAGCACGCCGCCGAAAAGATCATCGAGCGCGGAAAAGGCGAGGGGCGCCTCCGCGCTGGCCGGGCGGCAGGACAGCACCCGGTGGGTGCGCGAAGCGGCCCGCACGGCATGCCGCCAGACTGACGTCTTGCCGATCCCGACGTCGCCCACGATGACGAGCGCCGCGGGCGCGCCGGCGGTGGCCGCGATGAACGCGCCGATCTCGGCGACCTCGGGTTCCCGCCCGATCAGCCCGGGATCCTGGGTCCGCCCATGCGGTATCGCCAACCCGGCCGCCATCCGGTCTCCTCTTCCCGAGTCACGGGCGCGCCTGATCCGGCGCCTCACCCGACAGAGACGTCAGCGCAGGGTCAGATACGCCACCGCCTCACGCTTCTACATCGCTGATTGTGTTCATATAGTTACAAGTAGCCAGCACAAGGCGGCCCGCCCTCGCAGTGGGGTGCATCAGAGCGCGCCTGGGGCAGTGGCCGGGCCGGCGGGCCAGGGCGGGCCGGCGCGGGCCGCCGGTCAGCCGACCACCGGGGCCACGTCGGGCGCCTCGGCCATGTCAGCGGTCAGCCCGGCGGCCTGCGCGCGGCGGCCCGCCACGATCACGTAGCCGAGGAACGCCGCCTCGGCGACCACTCCGATGAGGATCCGGGCCCAGGTGGCCAGCGGCGACGGCGTCACGAAGGCCTCGATGAGGCCCGAGGTGAGCAGCACCACGATGAGGCCGAGCGCGATCGTGATGGAGGCGCGCCCCTCCTCGGCCAGCGCCCGGGCCCGCGGGCGCGGCCCTGGGTCGATGACGGTCCAGCCCAGCCGCAGGCCGGTCGCGGCCGCCAGGAACACCGCGGACAGTTCCAGCATGCCGTGCGGGAGGATCAGCGCGAAGAACAGGACCCCCTTGCCGTGGGCGATCATCAGCCCGCCGATGACCCCGACGTTCGCCGCGTTCGAGAACAGCACCCACAGGGTAGGCAGCCCCAGCACGATCCCGAAGATCAGCGACTCCGCCGCGACCCAGACATTGTGGGTCCAGACCTCTGCCGCGAACGACGTGGCGGCGTACTGGGAGTAGTAGTGCTGGAACTGGTGGTGGACCAGCCGCGACACCTGGGCCGGGGGCAGCAGCGCGGCCTGCACCTGGGCGGACCGGGCGACCCACCAGCCGATGACGAAGGCGAGCACGAGCGAACCCGCCGCGGTGCCCAGCCACCACCAGCGCGCCCGGTAGGCCATGGCGGGAAAGGAGACCAGGGCGAACCGGCCGACCATGCCCCAGCCCGGCGTGCTGGCGCCGACCACGGCGGACCTGGCGCGGGCCACGCGGCTGGACAGCGCGGCCACCAGGATGGGGTCCTGCCCCGCCGACTGCACGACGGACAGGTGCGTGGTGGTCTGCTGGTACCGGGCCACCAGCTCGTCGATCTCCTCCCCGGAGAGCCGGCGGCGCCGCTTGACCAGGTCATCGAGCCGCCGCCAGTCCGCCTCGTGGGCGGCGGCGAAGACGGCGAGATCCACGGTGCCCAGGCTAGAGGATGTCCGTTTCGCTACTGGGCGTTAACCTTGGTGCGGGCGTGATCGGCGCATGGCCCGGCATGAGAAAGCGGGGACTTCCGACGTGGCAGATGTCGTCACCGGCGAGGCTGTCGTCCTCGAGGTGCCGTGTGCCCGTTTCCCCAGCCGGCTGCTCGCGCTCGCCCTCGACCTGGCTATCCAGCTAGTCCTGCTGTTCATCCTGTTCTTGATCGTCGGGCTGGCGCTCAGCGGCGATGGGGTGAACGGGGCCACGGCGGGCGCCATCACGCTCACCGTGACGATCCTCATCATCGTCGGCTACCCGGTGCTCTGGGAGACGCTGACCAGGGGCGGCTCCCCCGGCAAGTTCGCGCTGGGCCTGCGCGTGGTCAGCGACGACGGCGGGCCGGAGCGGTTCCGCCAGGCGCTGGTGCGCGGCCTGTCGGCCGTGGTGGAGATCTGGCTCCTGCTCGGCTGCCCCGCGCTCGTCTCCTCCCTGCTGTCGGAACGGGGCAAACGGCTGGGCGACCTGTTCGCCGGCACCTTCGTGATCCAGCAGCGGCTGCCGGGCGCCCGGACCGGGGCGGCACTGCCGGTGGTGAGCCCGAAGCTGGCGTCCTGGGGGGCCCAGCTCGAGATGTCCGGGCTCACCGATCAGACGGCCGAGACGGCCCGCCGGTACCTGGCCCGACTGCCAGAGCTGACCCCGGCGGCACAGGCGGAGCTGGGCGAGCGCATCGCTGCCGCGGTCCGCGCCCAGGTCAGCCCGGTGCCACCACCGGGCACGCCGGTGATCGCCTACCTGAGTGCGGTCCTCGCCGAGCGCCGCAGCCGGGAGCGCTCCCGGCTGACCGCCGCCCCGCCCGACGCGGGAGCGGCATGGCGGCCGCCAGCGGGGGCAGCAATCCAAGAGCCGACCGGTGCAGCAAGGGAAGGGGAAGCTCCCGGGCACGAACCACCCGCCGCAGCAGCGGGCGGATTCGTGCCCCCGGCCTGACCATCGGGCCGGTGCGGGCACATCGCCAGGGATGTCTATGAGCGCAGCCACCCCCCCGGACGCCGGGGCCGGCCCCGGCCAGAACGGACCCGGCGAGCCCGCCGGGCCGGGCCGGGCCGGGAGCGGCCCGGCGTGGGCCCGGGCGTGGCGGCACCGGTGGGCCCGCGCCGCGCTGGTGGTGCTAGCCGTCGCGGTGATCGTCACCGTGGTCATCCTGGACCGGCACGCGCTCGGGCAGTCGGTGTCCGCGCTGGGCAGCCTGGACCTGCGCTGGTTCGCGCTGGCGGTGCTGTTCGAGATCGGCTCGCTGGTGGCGTTCGGGCTGAGCCGCAGGCGGCTGCTGCGCGCCGACGGCGCCCAGGCCAGGTTCAGCTCGGTGATGGCGATCACCTATGCCGGGAACGCGCTGTCGATGTCGATACCGTTCGCCGGGGCGCAGTTCGCCGTGGTTTTCTCCTACCAGCAGTTCCGCCGCCGCGGGCTGGATCCGGCCGTCACCGGGTGGGCGCTGGGTGTCTCGGCCATCGCGTCCTCGTCGGCGCTCGCGCTGGTCCTGGTGTTCGGCGCGGTCGCGGGCGGCGCGCCGCTGGCGACCGCGGCGGGGTTCCTCGGCGCCGCGGTGTTCGCGCTGCCCGCGATCACGGTGATCCTCGCGCTGCGCTACCCGCGGGCCAGGGTCGCCGCCAACCGCGTGATCAGCCGGGCCCTCGGCCTGGTGCGGCGGATCATCCGCAAGCCCGGGCTCGACCCGGACGTCCTGGACGAGTTCCTCCAGCAACTGGCCGGCATCCGGCTCCGCTGGCCCCAGTACGGGGAGGTGTTCGGCCTGGCCGTGGTGAACTGGCTGGCCGACTGCGCCTGCCTGGCGTGCGCCATCCGGGCCACCGGCCAGCCGGTGCCCTGGGCCGGGCTGCTGCTGGCCTACGGCGCCGGTGCCGTCGCGGGCAGCACCGGGGTGACGCCGGGCGGGTTCCTCATCGTGGAGACCGCCCTGACCGCGGCGCTGGCGGCGGCGGGCATGGCGCAGGCCAGGGCGCTGGCCGCGGTGCTCGCCTACCGGCTGATCAACTTCTGGATGATCCTGCTTGGCGGCGGGGTCACGCTCATCTTCCTGCGGATACGGGGCAGCCGGGCCCGCCCGTTCCCGCGCGTCGATGACCGGCCGCGGGCCGGTGCCGATGCCACGGCCGGGCCCGCCACCGAGTCCGCCGACCAGCCCCGCTGAGCCGCGGCTACGGCCCGCGGAGGCCCCACGGCGGACCGGCCGCCGGATGCCACCGTCAGGGGGCGGCGCGCCAGGAGTTCAGGTACTCGCGCTGCGCCTCGGTGAGCGTGTCGATCCGCGCTCCGGAGGACTCCAGGGTCAGCCGGGCGATCTCCTCGTCGATGACGGAAGGTACCTCGTGCACGCCCGGCGACAGCGCCTCGTGCTCGCGGGCCAGCCAGCGCAGCACCAGCGCCTGCCCGGCGAAGGAGACATCCATGACCTGGGGCGGGTTCCCTTCCGCCGCGACCAGGTTGACCACGCGCCCCTCGGCGAGCAGCACCACCCGGCGGCCGTCGTCCAGGGTGTACTCGTCGGCGTGCGGGCGCACGCCGCGGGTCACCTTCACCGCCGCCCCGGTCAGCGCGGGCACGTCGATCTCGGCGTCGAAGTGCCCCGCGTTGGCGAGGATCGCGCCGTCCCGCAGCACCGCCAGGTGCCCGGCCGCGACCACGTCCCGTGACCCGGTCACCGTGATGATCACGTCGCCCGCGGCGGCGGCCTCGCGCATGGGCAGTACCCGGTACCCGGACAGGATCGCCTCCAGCGCCCGGACCGGGTCCACCTCGGTGACGACGACCTGGGCACCGAGCCCGCTGGCCCGGGCCGCGACACCCCGCCCGCACGGGCCGAACCCGGCCACCACCACCGTCCGGCCGGCGAGCAGGATGTTGGTGGCGCGCAGCACCGCGTCCAGGACCGACTGGCCGGTGCCCGCCGTGTTGTCGAACATCCGCTTGGTGGTGGTCGTGTCGGTCGCCACCATGGGGAACGCCAGCGCGCCCGCCGCCGCCATCCGGCGCAGCCGCAGCACCCCGGTGGACGTGGACTCACACCCGCCCCGGACTCCTCGCACCAGGTCCGGCCGCTGCCCGGACAGCGTGTCGACCAGGTCGCCGCCGTCGTCGATGACCAGATCCGGGCCCGAGTCGAGGGCCCGGTGGATGTGCTCGGCGTAGGTGACCTCGTCCACGCCCGCCCGGGCGAACACGCACGTGCCCGCGGCCGCCAGGGCGGCGGCCACGTCGTCCTGGGTGGACAGCGGGTTGGAGGCCGCCAGGAACACCCGCGCGCCGCCCGCTCGCAGGGCGCCGACCAGGCCCGCGGTCTCCGCGGTCACGTGCAGGCAGGCCGCGACGGTCAGCCCGGCGAACGGCTGCTCACCGGCGTAGCGCTCGGTGAGCAGCCGCAGCACGGGCATGCCCCGCTGTGCCCAGCCGATCCTGGCCCGCCCGGCCTCGGCCAGGCCCTCGTCCGCGATGTCGGAGGGCGGGCATTCCCCGGCGCCGTGGGTCATGGCCTCAGTAGCGGTAGTGGTCCGGCTTGTACGGCCCTTCCACTGGGACGCCGAGATAGCTGGCCTGCGCCTTGGTCAGCTCGGTGAGCCTGATGCCCAGGGCGTCCAGGTGCAGCCGCGCCACCTTCTCGTCCAGGTGCTTGGGGAGAGTGTGGACGCCTGCCCGGTAGTCCTGCGGCCGAGTGAACAGCTCGACCTGAGCGATCACCTGGTTGGTGAAGGAGTTGGACATGACGAAGCTCGGGTGGCCGGTCGCGTTCCCCAGGTTGAGCAGCCGCCCCTCGGACAGGACGATCACGGCGTGCCCGTCGGGGAACACCCACTCGTCGACCTGGGGCTTGATGTTTTCCCTGCGGATGCCGGGCAGCCGGGCCACGCCAGCCATGTCGATCTCGTTGTCGAAGTGCCCGATGTTCCCCACGATCGCCTGGTGCTTCATCTGGCTCATGTGCTCAGCGGTGATGACGTCCTTGTTTCCGGTGGCGGTGACGAAGATGTCGGCCGTGGCCACCACGTCGTCCAGGCGTGCGACCTGGTAGCCGTCCATCGCGGCCTGGAGCGCGTTGATCGGGTCGATCTCGGTGACGATCACCCGCGCTCCCTGGCCGCGCAGCGACTCGCCGCAGCCCTTGCCCACGTCCCCGTACCCGCAGACGACCGCGACCTTCCCGCCGATCAGCACGTCGGTGGCCCGCTTGATGCCGTCGATGAGCGAGTGGCGGCAGCCGTACTTGTTGTCGAACTTGGATTTGGTGACCGAGTCGTTGACGTTGATGGCCGGGAACAGCAGAGTGCCGTCGGTGGCGCGCTCGTACAGGCGATGCACCCCGGTGGTGGTCTCCTCGGTGACGCCGATGATGCCCGCGGCCATCCTGGTAAACCGGTCCGGGCTAACAGCCACGCCGGCCCGGAGCAGATCGAGGATGACGGCGAGTTCCTCGGGGTCCTCATCGGTGGCGAGCGGCACCGCCCCGGCCTTCTCGTACTCGGCTCCCTGATGCACCAGCAGGGTCGCGTCGCCGCCGTCGTCGAGCAGCATGTTGGGCCCGTCCTCGCCCGGCCAGGTCAGCGCCTGGTCGGTGCACCACCAGTACTCGGTCAGCGTCTCGCCCTTCCAGGCGAACACCGGCACGCCCCGCGGGTCGTCCGGGGTCCCGTCCGGGCCGACCGCCACCGCCGCGGCCGCGTGGTCCTGGGTGGAGAAGATGTTGCAGCTTGCCCACCGCACCTGCGCGCCGAGCGCGGCCAGCGTCTCGATCAAGACCGCGGTCTGCACGGTCATGTGCAGCGAACCGGTGATCCTGGCCCCGCGCAGCGGCTGCGTCCGCGCGTATTCGGCACGCACCGCCATCAGCCCGGGCATCTCATGCTCGGCGAGGGTGATCTCCTTGCGCCCGAACTCCGCGAGCGAGAGATCGGCGACCTTGAACGGAAGGGTTTCCGCGGGCATGTCCGCTCCTGTCCTGTTGCTGGGCTGTCAGGCGGCGCTCACCGTTTCGTGATCATGACTTAGGTGGTGCCCCAGGCCCACCGAAGTCATGATCACGAATCGCTTGTCGGCACGATCGGCATGGCGACAGACCCGACCGTAGGCGATATCGGCCCGAATAGCACGCGGTGGCGCGAGTTCTTGACACAAAAGTGTTAAGTTTGCTGTCATGCGCATCACGGAAGCGGCTCAGTGGCTCGGCACGTCGCCCCGGATGCTCCGGTACCGGGACATGCTCGGCTTGCTGCCACCGGTCCGCGAGGCCAGGCGGGCCCGGGGGACGGCACCTTCCGGCCTGCCCCGGGCGCACCGCCGGTTCGGCGACGACGACCTTGCGGCGGTCGCGCACGCGCTGGCGATCGAGCAGCGGTACGACATCAGCCCGGCCGCGCTGGCGTTCGGCTTGAAGGTCCTCACCGAGCCGGGCGTCCGCGCGGAAGTGGCCGAGCTGGGCCGCCGGATCGGGCGGATCGCCCCGCCGCCGGCCCGGGCCCTGGACTTCGAGCAGGAACGGGCACGACGGCTGCTGCGGCTGCCACCCGGCCGTACCCCTGCCGGCGGCCCCGGCTGAGGTCAGCCGGCCGCCTGCCGGGCCGACCATTCGCCGCGCAGCATCGCGTAGATCACCTCGTCGGTCCACTCACCCTTGACGAACTCGTTCTCCACCAGGTGCGCCTCGCGGCGCAGGCCGGCCCGCTCCAGCACCCGCGCCGACGCGATGTTGCGCGCGTCCAGGCGCCCGGCGATCCGGTGCAGGCCCAGCCCCTCGAACCCCAGCCGGAGCAGCGCGCCGACGGCCTCGGTGGCCAGGCCGCGGCCGTGGTAGGCGGGATTGAAGACGTAGCCGACCTCGCCTTGCTGGTGCTCCTGGCTGTGCCACATCAGCATGCAGTCACCCACCAGTTCGCCGGTCCGCGCCAGGTCGGCCACCAGGGTGAGCGCCTGGCCCGCCTCGGTGAGCGCGCCCATGCCGGCCCGCTCCGTCACCAGGCTCTGGACCTCGGACCGGCTCCGCGGCTCGGTGTACAGGTACCGGTGGACCTCCGGGAGCCGCTGGTAGGCGTACAGGGCATCGACGTCGGCGGGAGCGTAAGGGCGCAGCAGCAGCCGCTCGGTGCGGACCGGGTACTCGGGCTCGAACATGCCTTCCTTCCAGGCCGGGCAACGCCAGTGTGCCGGGCGCCGAGACGGCCTTCCCGGGGCACGGCGGGCGGGGCGGTCACCGGCGCGGGCGGCGCCGGACGGCGCGGATCGCCGGGTCGGTCGCGTCCGCGCGGGACTCCCGGTACAGGTCGGGTTCCAGGTAGATCACCTTGGCGATGGGAACCGCGGCCCGGACCCGCCGTTCGGCGGCGTCGATGCCCGCGGCGATGTCTTCCGCACGGTCCCGTGGCCGCACCGCTATCTTCGCCGTGACGAGCAGCGTCTCCGGGCCCAGGTGCATCGTCCGCATGTGGATCACGCACTGCACCTCGGGCCCGGCTTCCAGCGCCGTGACGATGTCGCGCTCGACCTCGGCGCCCGCCGACTCACCGATGAGCAGGCTCTTCATCTCCACCGCCAGGATGACCGCGACGCAGCCAAGCAGCACCCCGATCGCCAGCGATCCGGCCCCGTCCCAGGCCTCGTTGCCGGTGATCACCGTGAGGGCCACGCCCGCGGTGGCCAGCATCAGCCCGGCCAGGGCGGCCATGTCCTCGAGCAGGATCGCCGGGAGTTCCGGGGCCTTGGCGCGGCGGATGAACGCCAGCCAGTTGTCCCCGTTGCGCTGCTCACTCGATTCCCGCACCGCCGTGCGCAGCGAGAGGCTCTCCATGACGATGGCTATCGCCAGGACGACGAACGCGACGACCGGGTCGTGCACCGGCTCGGGATGGGTGATCTTGTGGATGCCCTCGTAGATGGAGAACAGCGCGCCCACGGTGAACAGCACGACCGCGACCACGAACGCGTAGAAATAGCGTTCCCGGCCGAACCCGAACGGGTGCTCCTCGGTCCGGTCGCGCCGGGCCCGGTTCCGGCCGAGCAGCAGCAGTAGCTGGTTCCCGCTGTCGGCGACCGAGTGGACGGCCTCGGCGAGCATCGAGGCCGAACCGGTGACGAAGAACGCGATGAACTTCGTGGCCGCGATGCCGAGGTTGGCGGCAAGCGCCGCGACGACCGCCGTCAGCCCGCCCGAGTGCCCGGGCTCCGCCGGCGGGCCGCCGGGCGCCGCGCCCGCCTCCTCGGGCCCCGCGCCCGCCTGCTCGGGCCCTGCGCCCGCCTGCTCGTGCCCCGCCACCTGCGCGGCCCCCGCGCCCGCCTGCTCGGGCCCTGCGCCCGCCTGCTCGGGGGGCCCGGCGGGGACGCCGAGGACTGCCCCCCGGACTGATCGGGCGGGCCCTGCCCGGAGTCAGTGGTAATGTCCGGTTCCCTCCTACGCGATCCGGGCCTTCAGTTCCTGGATCGCCGCGATCGGCGCCGGGTCGATGCCGTTCGCGATCGCCAGATAGACGGAGGCGTAGTCGATCAGCTGCACCAGGCTGGCGAGCCGCTCCAGCGGCTGATCGCCGGCCGCGGCCAGCTCGGTCACCTCGATGCCGCGATCGGCCGCGATCCGCGCGGATTCCTCCCGCCGCCGCGACACCTGCGGGTGCTCATGCCGCAGCCAGCCCGGTCGCAGCCAGCCCGGCCGTTTCCGGCCCGGGCGCGAACGGCCCGTCGAAGACGACGACCTGGTTGTGGTTGGCCTCGGGCAGCACGCCCGCGATCGCCGGGTACTTGCCGTTCTCGTGCAACTGGCAGGCGAACCGGGCGGCGGCCACCCAGGTCAGCGGCGAGGTGCCCCAGATCATCGGCAGCGTGCCGGACAGCTCGAGCGCGAGCGATTTCGCCGGGTTGACGAAGGCATCGCTGTCCGGCCGGCACAGGTGCGCGACCCGCTCCAGCTCCACCGCGGCCGACTCGTAGGCCTGCTCGGGCATGTCCAGGACGCCGAGCCGCGCGGCGGCCACGACCAGCGGCACCGACAGGCCCCAGAGCATCGACCGCGGCATGCCGGACGGCTTGACGCAGATGAACCCGGCCCGGGCCTGCTCGGCCAGGGCGGCGAGCGCGGAGCCCTCGCTGCCCACGGCGAGCAGGCGGCAGCCCCGGCGCACGGCTTCCTCGGCGGCCGACAGCGTCTCCTCGGTGGCCCCGGAGCAGGAGACCGCGATGACCAGGTCGGCGGCGCCCACCCAGCCGGGCAGCCGGTAGTCGTGGACGGTGGTCACCTGTACCGGGCAGCCCGGGCCGGCGACGGCCGCGAGCACCTCCCCGGCGATCCCGGACCCGCCCATCCCGGTGACCACGATCGCTCGCGGCCGGCCGCCCGCGAGCAACTCGTCCAGGCTGGCCTCGGCCGCCGACCGCGCCGCCTCGCGCACCTGGGCCGCGGACGAGGCGACCTGCCTGAGCATGCTGGACGGGTCGGCCGTTTCGAGGAGCGCCGCGTCGTCGAGGCGCTCGGCTGCCGCCAGGGTCACCCCGCGGCCCCCCCGGCCTCGCTGGCCTTCGGCTGGCCGGGGCGGCGCGCCTCGTCCACCAGCAGCACGGGGATGTCGTCGCGCACCGGGTACGCGAGCGCGCATTCGGAGTTCGTGCATACCAGCTCGCTGGCGGCGTCGTCCTCGCGGAGCGGGGCGTGGCAGGCCGGGCAGGCCAGGATCTCAAGCAGCCAGTCGTCTATCTTCACGGCGTCTCCTGGAGGATGCGCGGCGGGTCAGCCGCCGCGGACGATGCGCAGGACCTCGTCACGCGTCGCGGCGAGGGTCGGTTGGTCGGATGCTTCCACGTTGAGCCGCAGCAGCGGCTCGGTGTTCGACGGGCGTACGTTGAACCACCAGTCTTGGCCGGTCACGGTCAGCCCGTCCAGGTCGTCCATGCCGACGCCGGGACGGCCGGCGAAGGCCCGCCGGACCGCCTCGGTCGCGGCGCGCTGGTCGGTGACCTCGCTGTTGATCTCACCGGACGCGACATAACGGCCGTAGCTGGCCAGCAAGTGCGACAGCGGCGCGCCCTGCCCGCCCAGCGCGGCGAGCACATGCAGGGCGGCGAGCATGCCCGAGTCGGCGAACCAGAAGTCGCGGAAGTAGAAGTGCCCGGAGTGCTCGCCGCCGAACACCGCGCCGGTCTCGGCCATCCGCGCCTTGATGAAGTGAGCACCGACGGCGAGACGATCTGGGCGCGCTCGTCCACGACGAAGCACCGGTCGGCGTCGCCGTCGAAGGCCAGGCCCAGGTCGGCACCGTGTTCCAGCACGGCCCGCTGCAGGTCGGCGAGGTTCGCCGGGTCGATCGGGTTGGCCTCGTGGTTGGGGAACGTGCCGTCCAGCTCGAAGTACAGCGGCACCAGCGTGACCGGCAATCCGGCGAAGACCTCGGGAACGGTGTGGCCGGCCATGCCGTTGCCCGCATCGACGACTACCTTCAGCGGCCGGATGCCCGACACGTCGACCAGCGACTTCAGGAAGCCGGCGTACCCCGGCAGCAGGTCACGGCCGGTGACGGTGCCGGCGGGCCCCGGGTGGGCCGGCACGCCCTGCTCCGCCGCCTCCCGCAGTTCGCCGAGCCCGGTGTCCTCCCCGACCGGTTTCGCCCCGCTGCGGCACAGTTTGATCCCGTTGTACTTGGGCGGGTTGTGGCTCGCCGTGATCATCGCCCCGGGGATGCCCAGGCTGCCGCTGGCGTAGTAGAGCATGTCGCTGGACCCGAGCCCGCCCGCGACCACATCCGCCCCCTGTGCGGTGGCTCCGCGGCCGAACGCCTCGGCCAGCGGCGGCGAGGAGGTCCGCATGTCATGCATGACGGCCACGGACGGCGCCCCGGTCAGCCGGGCGAAGGCGGCGCCGATCCGCTCGGCGACGGTTTCGTCCAGCTCGTCGGGGACGATCCCCCTGATGTCATAGGGCTTGAAGATCTTCGAATAGTGGCCCACGCTGGCCCTTGCCTCCCGTGTCAGCCCGAGGGCACGTCATGGTGCTGGCTCCGGGGCGGTGCCCCGTGATGCACGGAAACCGAGCCTAACCGGTCGGGCCTGCCCGCCAGGCGCGGGACGCGGCTTCAGCGGGTGCCGGGCTCCGTCGGTGACGACCGGAGCACCCGCAGGTGTCCCCGGCGGCCCACCTCGACGCCCTGCCCCACCGGCTCCGCCGAGCCGGCCGGCGCCGCTTCCCTGACGGCGTTTGCGAGCGCCTCCAGGTCGTCGGCCTGGGCCGGCCGGGGCTCCTCGGGGTGCACGGGGAGCCGCACCACATCCCAGCCAAGCGGGGCGGTCAGCCGGCCCGCATGGCCGTCACACAGGTCGTAGCAGTGCGGCTCGACATAGGCCGCCAGCGGCCCGAGGACCGCGGTGGAGTCGCGGTAGACGTACGTCAGCGTGCAGACCGCGTCTTGCTTGCATCCCGGCCTGGAACACCGACGCGCCATCAGCCAGCCTCACTCGCGGAACCCGGCCGCGCGGATCCGGCTGAGGGCTGGATCACGCACATACTCACAAGGGCAGACCGTACCGATATGCGACAGCTAACGCCACCACCAGGGCCACTCGGAGTGATCGTGTCTTCCGCTCCCGTGGAAAGGCGCCGGTAGCGGCGGCGCATTCGAAAGTGCACTTGCAGGGTGCCATACGCTGACGGTCGCGCGCGGGATACCCTCGGAAACTGTGCAGACCGACGGGGGCACCCCGCAGCGCCCTGCCCGGATAAGGCGCCGGGACCGGCACGGGCGCGGCCTGCGCGGGGTCTTGGTGCCGCCGGATGTGCCGCTGTACCGGACCCGCGCGGAGCGGTTCGACGACCTGGTCCTGCAGGCCGTGGCCCGGCTGGAGCCGCAGTGGGAGGCGCACCTGTCGGGCATCGAGTTCGCGGTCGAGGAGATTCCGCCGGCCGACGCCCCGGTCACCGGGCCGCGGGGCCCGGTGCCGCTGTCCCGCCTGGAGCCGGGCTCGGATCAGGCGGGCCCCGGTGAGCCGCCCGAACCGGCCAAGCCGGCCGACGCTGGTCCGCGGCCGGACGCGCTGATCACCCGCGAGGCCGGCGACGGCGAGGCCGGGGAGCCCGGGCCGCAGCCGCCGCGGATCGTGGTGTACCGGCGGCCGCTCATGCTCCGGGCGGACGGCGAAGAGGACCTGGGCGAACTGGTCTTCGACGTGGTGGTGGAGGAGTTCGCCCGGCTGCTTGGCATCGACCCCGGGGACGTCGACCCCGGCTACGCGGGCGGCGACTGAC